>JAEEGL012723080.1_pt1 | contig 40176 bp, 45 predicted proteins | sample 9134231 | NCBI WGS metagenome assembly JAEEGL01 (sample SAMN16246548, study PRJNA631951) | gut metagenome | biome: gut microbiome; feature: rumen; material: fiber-attached | host: Bos | place: Iran: Karaj | collected 2018-10
GCATCTGCTCCGTGGGCGGCGACGTGATGCCCTTCGGGACCATCCCCACGCCGGCTGTGGCGTTTCTGACGGTACAGGAGCACGCGGACGCAGGCATTGTGATCTCCGCGTCCCATAATCCCTATGAGCACAACGGCATCAAGGTGTTCAACGGGCAGGGATACAAGCTCTCCGATGAGATGGAGGCCAGGGTGGAGGAGCTGATCCTCTACCACACCAATATCCCCGCCAAGACCCACGGGGAGATCGGGACCCGGTTCCACGGCATGCGCCAGATGAAGAAGGACTACATCCACCACCTGTATTCCACACTGGACTGCGATCTGACCGGCCTGCGGGTGCTGGTGGACTGCGCCAACGGCGCCGCCTCCGCCACCGCGCCCCAGCTGTTCGGCATGCTGCCCCTCCAGGCGGACTTCATCCACGCCGAGCCGGACGGCATCAACATCAACACCGACTGCGGCTCCACGCATCTGGAATCCCTGGCGGAAGGCGTGGTGGCGGGGGAGTACGATCTGGGCATCGCCTTCGACGGCGACGCCGACCGCTGCCTTATGGTGGACGAGACCGGCCGCACCATCGACGGCGACAAGATCATGGCCGTGTGCGCCACGGAGCTGCGCCGGCAGGGAAAGCTGACCGGGAACACCGTCGTGGCCACGGTGATGTCCAACCTGGGGCTCCACGAGTTCTGCCGCAAGAACGGCATGGTCCTCGTCTGCACCGACGTAGGCGACCGGCACGTGCTGGAGAAGATGGTGGAGGACGGCTATATGATCGGCGGCGAGCAGTCGGGCCACATGATCTTCCGCCAGTTCGCCACCACCGGCGACGGCGAGCTGACGGCGCTGCAGTTCCTGCAGGCGCTGAAGCAGTCCGGCCTGCGGGCCTCGGAGCTGGTGTCCTGCTGCGCCCAGTACCCCCAGGAGCTCATCAACGTGAAGGTGGCCCCCGACGCGAAGCAGCGTATCATGAAGAGCGACGGCCTCTGGGAGCAGGTGCGCCGCTGGGAAGCCCGTCTCAACGGGGACGGCCGGATCCTGGTCCGGCCCTCCGGCACCGAGGCGCTGATCCGGGTCATGGTGGAGGCCAAAACCGACGAGATGGCCCTGGCCGTGGCGGAGGATCTGGCGGAGTTCGTCCGGAATATGACCCTGTAAGATTCTTCTACAATTTTTTCCAAATCACTTGACAAAACAAAATACGCAAAGGTATAATACACAATGCTTATTGAAAACTGGGTGGAATCTGCACATTTGCATGAGATGACCGACGAGGAACTCTGCGCCAGAGCGGCCGGAGGAGATCGTCAGGCGGAAGAGACCCTCGCAGCCCGGTACCATCGCCTCGTCAGATCCTGCGCCAGGCCGCTCTTCCTTGCGGGAGGCGACACGGAGGACCTGCTCCAGGAGGGGATGCTGGGCCTTCTGAAAGCGGTGCGGGAATTTGATCCCGGACGGGAGACGACCTTCCGCACCTTTGCCGAAACCTGTGTCAGACGCCGGATGTATTCGGCGATGAAGGCGGCGAACAGCGGTAAGCATACACCACTCAATCAATCGGTCCCCTTGAATCCCTCTCTCTTTGACGCAAGCTCTTCTTTCGCACAGATCGATCCGGAACGGATGCTGATCGACCGGGAAAAAGCTGCCGGTTTGCTGGAGGATACCCGCAAGCAGTTGTCCGACTTTGAGGTAAAGATTTTAGGGTATTATCTGGACGGTCTCACACAGCGTGAGATCGCGGAAAAAGTTGGTAGGCCGCCGAAGTCGGTGGACAACGCCATACAGCGGATCCGGCGCAAGGTGGCCCGGAAACTCGGCGATATCAGCAAATAGCTGACGCAATATAATTTTCTCAAAGAGAGGGTAAAGAATCATGTACGAAGACAAGACTTTGGTTTGCAAGGAGTGCGGTAAGGAGTTCGTTTTCACCGCCGGCGAGCAGGAGTTCTACGCTGAGCGCGGCTTCCAGAACGAGCCCCAGCGCTGCAAGGCCTGCCGTGACGCTCGCAAGAACGCCGCCCGTGGTCCTCGCGAGTATTTCACCGCTGTCTGCGCCAACTGCGGCGGTGAGGCCCGGGTTCCCTTCGAGCCCAAGACCGATCGTCCCGTTTATTGCAGCGATTGCTTCGCCAAGATGCGCGCGAACGGCTGACCATCTGTCAGTCATATCGGTATGAAACGGCGGCGTGTTCTGTGGAATACGCCGCTTTTTCTTTGAATATCTGTCAGGAGGTTTAATACGATGCAAAAGAAGCTCTATCGTGTGCGGGAAGGGAAATTGCTGGCCGGCGTCTGCGGCGGTATCGCGGAGTATTTCGATCTGGATCCCACCGTTATCCGCGTGATCTGGGCCCTTTTAGCCGCTACCGGCTCCGGAGTCCTGGCATATATCATCTGCGCCCTGATCATCCCGGAGAAGCCCTGGGATGCGGAGAATTGAAACTTCCTGTTGAAACCGAGCGCAAACAGGTTTATACTGGCTCTGCGATTTACTAATGATCTACTAATGGAGGTATACTACAATGATTGAGATCACCAAGGACACCATCATCGGTGATATCCTGGACGTGGCCCCCCAGACCGCTCCTATCTTCCTCGCTATCGGCATGCACTGCCTGGGCTGCCCCTCCTCCCGCGGCGAGACCGTCGAGGAGGCCTGCGCCGTCCACGGTGTGGATTGCGAGAAGCTGCTGGAGATCGTGAACGAAGAGGCCAACCGGACCGCGCGGTAACGGAAGAACGCATACGGCAGCTACGCCGTATGCGTTCGTTTTTACTCACCGGAGAAAGGACCCGGCATGGAAAACAAAAAGCTGCAGCTGCAGCCCCGGCTGGCGCTGTTGGCGGAGCTGGTCCCCCGCGGGGCTAAAGTGGCCGACGTGGGGACCGATCACGCCTATCTGCCCGTGTGGCTGGTGCAGGAGGGGCGGATCGCCGGAGCCATCGCCTCGGACATCAACCCGGCGCCGCTGGAGCATGCCCGCCGGACGGCGGCTGAATACGGCGCCACAGACAAAATGGACTTCCGACTGTGCGCGGGGCTGGACGCCGTCGCGCCGGGAGAGGCGGATACCATCGTCATCGCGGGTATGGGCGGGGAGACCGTCATCTCCATCCTGGAGGCGGCGCCCTGGACAAGGGAGCAGGGCGTGAATCTGCTCCTACAGCCGATGACAAAGGCGGAAATGCTCCGTATATGGCTCGCTGACAACGGATATACCTTTACAGGGGAGCGCCTTGTCCTGGACAAGAATCATCTCTATCCCGTGTTCTGCGTGACAGGCGGAGAGAGGAGATCTATAACGGAAGAGGAGGCATACGGCGGTTTGCTGCTGGAGGGAGATCCGTTGTACGGAGACTATCTTGACCGGCAGATCGGCAGGATCCGGCGGCGGATCGAAGGATTGCAGAGATCCGGGAGAGGCACTGCCGGGGAGGAGATCGAACGCCTGCGGTCGCTGCGGCGGGCGCTGGAGGAGAGAAGGGAAAGGATCGAATGTACACCGTAAAGCAAGTGGAAGATTTCCTGTTTGACTGGGCGCCCCGGGAGTTGGCTGAAGAGTGGGACAACGTGGGGCTGCTGGTGGGCGACCCGGAGGCGGCCGTGAGCCGGATCCTGGTGTCGCTGGACGTCACGGAAGCCGTTGTGAAAGAGGCGGCGGCCATGGGGGCCCAGCTGATCGCGGCCCACCATCCGGTGATGAACAACAACTGGAACCCGGTGCAGACGCTCCGCACCGACGACCGGCAGGGGAGGATCCTCACTGGACTGGTCTGGAACGGGATCGCCGCCATCTGCATGCACACAAATCTGGATGCCGCCGACGGGGGCGTCAACGATCTTTTGGCGGAAAAGCTGGGGCTGAGCGGCCTGGTGCCGCTGAGCGAGGTAAAAATCGGGCGTATCGGCACGTTAAAATGCGAATTACCCCTTGCCGAATTTGTGCAGTCTGTGATAAAATCTTTAAGATGCAATGGTTTGCGCTACACCGACCGGGGCAGACCGGTCCATCGGGTGGCGGTAGGCGGCGGCGCCTGCGACGATTTTATTCCCCAGGCAATTGCCGCCGGGTGCGATACCTACGTCACCGCCGACCTGAAATACCATACGTTCCTGGATACGACGGAGATCAATCTCATCGACGCGGGCCATTTCCCCACGGAGGATCTGGTCTGCGCGGAGATCGTCAAGCGGCTGCGGGCAGCGTTTCCGGGAGCTGAAATCGTAAAATCGACCGCGCACAGCGAGGTCATCCAATACTGCATGAAGGAGAACTGATACCATGTCCGGACATTCCAAGTGGCACAACATCCAGAAGACGAAGGGCGCGGCCGACGCCAAGCGCTCCGCCGCCTTTACCAAGATTGCCAAGGAGATCATCGTGGCCGTCAAGCAGGGCGGCAGCGGCGATCCCGCCAACAACTCCCGCCTGGCGACGGTGGTGGCCAAGGCCAAGGCCGCCAATATGCCCAACGACAACATCCGCCGCACCATCGACAAGGCGCTGGGCGCCGGCAACACCGACAACTACGAGTCCGTCACCTACGAGGGCTACGGCCCCTGCGGCGTGGCCGTCATCGTGGAGGCCCTGACCGACAACCGGCAGCGCACCGCCCCGGAGGTCCGCCACTACTTCGACAAGTTCGGCAAGGGCATGGGCGCCCAGGGCTGCGTCAGCTGGTCCTTCGACCGCAAGGGCGTCATCGTCATCAACAACGAGGACGAGGAGCTGGACGAGGACACCGTGATGATGGACGCCCTGGAGGCCGGCGCCGCCGACTTCGAGGCGGACGGTCCCGTGTTCGAGGTCACCACCGATCCCGACAGCTTCAACGAGGTGGTCGCCGCCCTGGAAGCCAAGGGCTATACCTTCGTCAGCGCCGACATCGAGATGGTGCCCCAGAACTACGTCACCATCACCGATCCCGACGATATCCGCAGCATGGAGAAGCTGCTGGACATGCTGGAAGACAACGAGGACGTGCAGAACGTGTGGCACAACTGGGACAACGACTGATCCCGGGAAGCGATCGGAAAAATAGAATGAAACACCCCTGCCGCAGATGCGGCAGGGGTGTTTTGCTGTGTGGAGGGGGCCGTGGGGGTGTCGGCAGAGGGCGTGCTGCGGGAGATCATGGCGCAGACCGAGACGCAGCGGAAGGAGGCCAGAGGGCCGCCTGAAGGGCAAAAAAAGACCGCCCGTGAGGGCGTGGTGAAGTATTCCCGCGCTGTTGACGCAGAGGGAAAAAACATAAGGAGCCAAATAGCAAGATATGCAGAGCAACTCAAAGCGATGGCACCAGTCTCTGACCAAAAGATAATTGAGGCGCTGAATGAAATGGACAAGCCTGCGAGAAGACGTTGGGCAGTGGACAGATTGAAAACGCGAGGATTTGCTGTTGAAAGGGAAAATTTTGGTAAGATCACTTTCACGGAGAAGGAAATCAACGACGCTTCAAAGTATTTGGGCACGGCTGGAGAAATGGCAGCATTTGCCGCACTTCCCGATGTGCTGAAAAGGGGAATCCAGGTATATCACGATGTAAACCATGAGGGGAGAGGCTACGATACATTTACGTTTGCAGCGCCTGTTGTTATCAATGGGAAGCGGGGAAATATGGCGGCAGTTGTTAGAAAAACAAACAGATACAGATACGATGTTCACAGAATTGTGATGCCGGATGGATCAATATTTGTTTTTGAAAATAACAACGCAGAGCCTACATCTCTACCCGCGGCCACGTCACAAAAGAAGGACGCGCATATCACACGGGCCATCAGCTCTGCGTCTAATAACATTATACCCGGTTCTGCCGAAAAAAGCAACCCAAAAAATGAAGAGGGAAAAACTTCCCGGGCGGCGGACAGCCTGGAGGAGCTGCGGACGGAGAACCGGGAGCTGGAGAGCCGGGTGAAGGAGCTGCAGAAGGCGCTGCGGGCCACGGAGCGGAAGCTGGCGGGCGCCAGGGAGAGCCGGGACAACTGGCGCAACAAGGCCACCTTCCGGCCGGAGACCGTGGCCCGGGGGATCATCAAGGCCTACGAGGGCACGATTTCCGAGGCCGACATCCACGACCAGGTGAAGGAGCTGATCGAGCGGGCGGCCCGGCGGGACGGCGCGGTTGCCTCCGAAAAAGGCCGTTCATACAATGGAACAGCCGCGGATGCGGCGAAGAATCCAAAGGAGGAACGTAACTTGTACGCAGAAAACACGAGAGCGATGCGAAACGGTCTTATGCCTGCGGCGGAGGAGCGGGCCGGGGAGGAAAAGACCTGCTGCGGTAAAGGCCGCGCGCCGGAGTGCGGCGACGGACAGGGCTGCTTGCCGGGGCGCTGCGCCGCCATGGTCTTCCCGTACGTGTCCATGCAGCCGGCGAATACCCGGCGGTACGGACAGAAGGAGGCCCTCCGGGAGGGGACGCTGTTCCCGGGGCTGAACCTGCCGTTCCACCGGGAACTGGAGAGCCGGTTCCCAGCGGTGAACACGCCCCTGTCGGAGCTGATGGCGCTGGATTTCGCCATCCAGGAGCTGGCGCTGTATCTGGACACCCATCGGGACGACGAGGACGCGCTGGCCCTGTTCCGGTCCTACGTGAAGCTGTGCAGGGAGGGCAGGGAGAAGTATACCGCCGCCTATGGACCGCTGATGCAGACTGACGATATGGAGGGCGCTTATACCTGGACGGACGACCCGTGGCCCTGGGAGAGAGGAGACAATGACTGATGTTTGTCTATGAGAAAAAGCTGCAGTATCCGGTGCGGATCAAAAACACGAATCCAAAGCTGGCCGCCCTGATCATCAGTCAGTACGGCGGGCCGGATGGTAATAGACTACGAAAAGGGGTAAAATTATAGGACCACGCGGTAGGTGATGGAGAGGGTGGCGGTGGCGCGGTCCCAGGTGCACTGCTCGATAACGCTTTCGGCGGCGTCGTGCTTTTGGGCGACGGTGGCCTCCGGGGAGTCCAGGATCTCCAGGGCGGAGGACAGACGCTGGCGGAGAAGCTGGGGGGTCTTTTCCGCACCGGCATGCAGGATCTGCTGCTCGCGGGCGGACAGCTCGGCCAGAGAAGCGTCCAGCACGTCCTTCATCTCCTTGTACTCCTCCACGGAGTCGGCGCCGGAGAGGAACGCTTCACGGAGGCGTTCCTTTTTTTTCTGGGTCTGGGAGATCTGCCGGCGGACGGCGGAGAGCTCGTCGGCGGTGCCGTCGGCGGCTTGTACGAGGCGATAGTCCAGGGCGTCGGCAGCGGCCATATCGTAATGCAGCTTATCCAGCAGCAGACGCTCCAGGTCGCCGGCGGGGACGTGCTGGGTGCTCCTGCAGCTGCCCCGGACATAATTGCTGCACTTAAAATAGTGGGGAGCGGCCCAGATCAGCGTGCCGCCGCAGGAGGCGCAGCGGACAATACCGGCCATCCAGTGCTTGCGATCGCCGGCGGGGCGGCCGTGCCAGCGCCATTTGGCCTTCACGCGGCGCATCTGCTCCTGAACGGCGTCCCAGGTGGCCTGGTCGATCAGCGGCTCGTGAGCGGCGTCTACCACCAGGGAGTCGGGGTTTTCAAAGTCCCGGCGGGTGCGGCCCGTGGGCGTCCAGCGGAGCTTGCCGATATACACAGGGTTGCGGAGGATGTACTCCACGGTGCGGTTCTCGAAGCGGTTGCCCCGGTGGGTCCGGGCCCCGGTATCGTTAAGCCATTTGGCGATGGGGAAAAGGCCCTCGCCGGCGGCAAAGCGGCGGAAGATCTCCCGGACGCGGTCGGCCTCCTCGGGGACGGGGATCAGCAGGTTGTTCTCGACCCGGTAGCCGTAGGCGGGGGTGGACTGGAGCTGGCCCCGGCGGGCCTTTTCCTCCATGCCGCGCTTGACCTCCTGGGCCAGGTTGATGGAGTAGTACTCGTCCTCCCACTCGATGATCCGCTCGATCAGGGAGCCGAAGGGACCCTCCGGAAGGGGCTCGGAGATGCTGATGACGGAGACGCCGGATTTCAGGAGGCGGTTCTTGTAGAGGATCGCCTCCTCCTGGTTCCGGGCAAAGCGGGAGAACTTCCACAGCAGAATGGCGTCAAAGGGGTGGTCCGGCGATTTGGCCAGGGCGATGACCTTCTGAAACTTCTCCCGGCGGTCCGCCCGGCGGCCGGAGAGACCTTCCTCCTCCTGGAAGATATACTCCTCCGGGAGAATATAGCCATTCTTGGCGGCGTAGTCCCGGATGATCTTCAGCTGGGAGTCCGGGGAGTATTCCAGCTGATCGTCGGTGGAGACGCGGATATAAGCGGCGGCGATACGGACGTCGCGCGCCGGCTGTTTGTCGGGCATGGGGGACCTCCTTTCTGTGAGGGATAGGGGGAAGGATTACTTCTTTTTGTCATACAGCTCCTTGTGGGCGACGACGGACCAGAGACCCCAGAAAAGAGCGAATAGACGATCGGCGGGGGTCAGGTGGCCGATTCGGATGCACCGGTAAGCGCAAAAAATGATACATATGGTGAAAGCGACGCGAAAGGCGGGATCGAGGATTTCTGCCTTCTTCTTTGCCCATAAGTCGTCTGGCCCTTTCAGGTCGCGGTTTTTGAACAGCAGGACACCGGCGGTACCGTAAACGAATGCGAAGATGATCGCGTATGGAATCAGAGAAAGCAAAAATTTCTCCATGAGAGGAACCTCCTTTACCGCACGGCGGAGATGAAGTGGGTGGCCTTGCCGATGATGCGGACCCGCTGGGCGTCGGCGCCCAGGAAGGCCATGGGCATGTAGGCGGGATTCTCCGGCCAGAGGACCACGCCGTTGTCCTGGAAGCGGACCCGCTTCAAGGTGGCCTCGTCCCCATCCACCAGGACGGCGGCGATGTCGCCGGACCGGACCTCCGCGTCCTGCTTGATGCAGACGACGTCGCCGTCGAAGATACGGGCGCCGGTCATGCTGTCGCCCTTGCAGACAAGGGTATAGTCGGCATGGACGAAGTTGGGCACGGGATCGTAGTCCTCGATGTTCTCCTCGGCGGTGATGGGTTCGCCGCAGGCGATCCGACCGATGCGGGGCACCTTGTACGTGCCGGGGAAGGGGAGGACGTTGGAGGGGAGGGGATCAGAGGGGGCGTCGAGAGTGATGGGCATATCGTCAACGGCAGAGAACAGGGCATCCAGCGTCATGCCCATGCCGGAGGCAATTTTTTTCAAGGAGGGCAGGGAGGGAACGACCGGACCGCCCGTGCTGGGGTTGATGTTCCGCTCCAGCATGGAAATATACCCATTCGAGACGCCGCAGCGAAGAGCGAACTGCCGCTGAGACAGATCGTGCGCTGCACGGTATTGAAGCAAAAGCTCGGATAGTGTCATAGCGATTCTCCTTTAGGAATGTTTAATACATTATACAAAGGAGGGCGGGCAGCTGTCAAGGTTGAATGTAAAATTTTTTGAACATAATCTGTTTAATTCACTTGACAGGCAGGGAAAGTTGTGCTACTGTGTAGTAAATTAAACACGAGGGGGTGACAAAATGGGCTACCGCGTGAAGGAAGTGAGAGAGAAGGCCGGCATGACGCAGGAAGAGCTGTCTGCGAAGAGTGGCGTGTCGAGGGGGACGATCTGGGCTCTGGAGAGAAACCAGGAACGGAACACGACCTCAAAGACGCTGCGGAGAATCGCAGAAGCGCTTGGCGTTACTGTCGACCAGCTTTTTTTTGCCGAGGGTGTTTAATCGGTTAAACGGCAGTTAAAAAAGGCCCACCGGAATCTCTGCCGGTGGGGTGGGGGAGGAACAGATGGAAGTCAAGTACCCGGAGCTGCTGGAGCGGCTGAAAGAGCGGGGCGTGAGCCAGAGAGCGGCGGCGAAAGCCGTCGGGATCGATCCGGCGGGGATGAGCCGGAAGCTGCGCGGAACACAGCCGCTGTACTTGAGCGAGGCGGAGAAGCTGGCCGGGTTGCTGGGGATCCGGACGACAGATGCGTTCTGCCGTGTGTTTTTCCCGGAATGCTGTAGGAAGAAGGGAGGGAACAGGATGGAAGAAAAAAAGCGCACCGCCCGTCCCAGGGGGACGGACAGTGCAAAAGTAGTCCGGGTGATTATGACAGAGGGCTTAGAGGGGGCAGGAACACCGGAGGATCCTTGCCGAAAACAGGTCAGATACTGGACCATGGACGGGAGGTTGATTGCTACACTGACCGGTCGGTCAGGCGTGATGGATGCTGTCAGCGTCCTGGACGATTAGCTCCATCTGAATATAGTTGGTCATCGCGTCGATAAACCGTTTGAGATCTTCGATATCTCGTCCGGCCACCCGCCTCACATAATGACCTTCGTCATTACCGAGCCAAGCAATTCTTGTAGCGAGAGTTTTGATGGAAGGCTGCTGAATGTATGTCTCGATGCACTTGGACAAGAACATCATTTTGACCTTCTCTGCGTCATCCGGGTGTTCGTGTATGCAGTAGTCCTTGATAAGAAATTCAACTGCCTTGCGATAACCGATGCCGGCAATCTCGTCGAGCCCCGCGTCTTCGGCCGCAGACGACTGATTGTAGATTTTTACAAACCCGGGAGAAAGCTCACGGAGCTCAGGTGTGAAAGCTTGGTTCGCATGACGAATCGGGGCGATGGTTTGACGAACGGGGAAAAATGTCCCGCTTGGCTTTATTTCACAGTCATAGGACGCAAGAAAGGTCCGGCGGCAGTTCGGACACAAATACATCGCCGAAAACCGGCATGCGCCGTCTCTGACGTCGTATGTATATAACTTGATAGACTCAGGCTTAATGGCGTGTTTGCAAAGCGGGCAGATGGACGGCTCGTCGTAACGGATATCATAGCGGCTGGTTCCAACATTGAAGGAGTGGGTTGCTTCCATAGAATATCTCCTTTCGGCTTTTGATAGATGGATTATAGCACAGCTTCTGCCGAAAGGGTAGTGACAAGTGAGATATTCACGAAAGATCAACACAACATGTTGTGGTCTTCTTCGGAGGCATGGGACGGACCCGGAAGGGCATAGGGTGAGAGGACGGATTGCCGCGTCGGGCCGGAGGCCCTCCTCGCAATGACGAGGGGGCGGACGAGAAGAAAACGGAGAGGACTGATTGCCGCGGGCCTTCGGCCCTCGCAATGACGGACGAAAGGGGTGAGCGTATGGGAAAGCGGCTGCGGTATGAGGACATGAAGGCGGTCTCATACGTGCACGTAGGAGACAGGCTGGTGAACACGGAGGAGCTGGACGGCGAGCAGCGCCGGCGGCTGGCCACGGCGCTGGCGGCGGAATACCTGAGCGGGCTGTACAGGGGAGAGGCCGTGTTCTTCCCGGCGGAACGGGGAAAACAGGACGGGGGAGGACGGATTGCCGCGTCGCTGCGCTCCTCGCAATGACGGGGGAAAAAGGGAACGGATTGCCGCGTCGCTGCGCTCCTCGCAATGACGGAAGCGGAAGCAGGCAGACAGACGCGGGTCGATCCCGCAGATACAAAGGAGGACAAGCTATGGATTTCGGAATGGCACTGACGATCCTGGGGGCGGCTGCGCTGGCCCGGGGGATCATGCGCGTTATCGTGATGCTGGACGAGCCGGAGGGACGGCGCCGTGGGTAAGGACGAGCCGTACGATCCATGCCGGCAATGCACGGACAGGGCGGTATGCCGCGGAGAGTGCGCCAGGGCGGCGCCATATATCAACGAGCGCCGGCGGGAGCTCCGGGAGCGGATGGCGGCGCGGAGAAAGAAAAGCGAGGAGACGGATTGCCGCGTCGGGCCGGAGGCCCTCCTCGCAATGACGGGGGAAAAAGGAGTGAGAGCATGAGGACCATTGATCTGTGCCGCCCCTGCGCCGAGGCGCGGAAGGCGGCAGGACAGCGGCTGCGGCCCGCGATCACGGGGGTCGACAGGAAGATCCGGTGCGCGGACTGCGGCCGCCGCAGATTCGGGGAAGGGTATTTCCTGCAGGACGGGGAGGACGGATTGCCGCGTCGGGCAGAAGGCCCTCCTCGCAATGACGGGGGAAAGAGGTGAAGTGAACATGACGGAATATCTGATCTACGCGGAGGACGGCCGGTACCTGGGCGGGACCAGCGTGATGGAGCAGGCCGTGGGCGCGGCACAGGCCTTTGCCGCAAAGGGCGGGCGGCCCATCGACGTGGTGCAGGTGAGCAGCGCGCGATCGGGGACCAGACGGGTCCGGTATAACCCGGACGGGACGAAGGAGAAGCTCTGGAAGAAGGAGGGGCAGGCAGATGGCGGATAAAGGCAAGAGGCTGATTCTCTGGCAGGTGAAGCACCCGGACCACTGCCGGCTGCCGGTGGTGGCCGAGAACAGGGAGCAGGCGATCCTGAAGGCGGCGCAGATCTGGGGCGTTCCGTTCGCCCGGGTGGCGTTCTTCACCGACGCCGACAAGGAGGCGGACATCATGCCCCACGTGTGCCCCAGGTGCCGGCGGTACAACGCGATCAACGACGAGGAGTACTGCCGGAAATGTCAGGTAGAGATCCGCAGCGAGGAGCAGCGGCTGCGGGCCGCCAGACAGGCGTATTACCGGCGGGAGGCCAAGGACCGGAAGGGAGGAACAGCATGACGGACTACATGATGAAGATGAAAAAGGGCGGACCGGAGAGCGTGAGGCCGCTGCTGCGGGAGGGCATGCAGGAGGCGTGCCGGGACATGCAGGAGCTGGTCAACAAGTGGAGGATCGATATGCCCCTGCTGCTGGCGGCCGTGACGCTGACGAAGCCGCTGATCGAGGCCTGGTGCGGAGCAGACGGCCGGAGCATCGCCAACGAAATCTGCCGGATGGCGGAGGTCGTCGGGACAAATATCATAGAAAACACGAAAGAAGGGACGTAATACATGACACAGAGCACGGCGCAGAAGGCGGCCATCGCCGCCATCGAGAAGCAGCAGCCCAAGAACAGGGGCACCGTGTGGTGCTGCGGAGAGCAGCTGAAGGATATCTGCCGGAGGGAGCCGGACAGCGCGGCGCTGATCCTGGAGGACGTGACGAAGGATGGACACCGCATAGAGGACGCGGAAAAGGAGATCCGCAAGTTTGCCAGGGGGAACGGCAACGCCGCCAGCCCCTGGGAGGCGGAGGGCGTGCTGCGGCGGTTCTACGGCCTGCCGGAACAGATCGAAGACGGGGAACCGGAGGGGGCCCCGGAGCGGAGCGGGGAGGCCCAGGGAAAGATCATCGACCTGGCGGATTTCCTGTGAGCGGGCGCAAGAAGACCCCGGTTGACGAGGGCTGGAGGGATCTTGCCGGAAAGCTGCCAACGGCGCCCGGCGGCATGCTGGCCGAGGGCGTATGCGAAGCGATATACGACGGGGGCGAGCTGGGGGAACACTATCTCCTCTATAAACGGACCAGCATGACGTTGGAGCCGGAGATCAAGCAGACGATGACGCCAGAGGACTGGATCGAGTACGACAAGCAGGTCCGGAACGTCTGGGGCGCAGCGTGCCGCTGCACCTGCTGTGGAGAGGAGTTCCAGACCGGCTGGGTACAGGGCGGCGGGATCTACCTGGTCATGGGCGAGGACGGCTGCACCTACCCGGATCCGGAAGGAGTCGGCATGCAATTCCTGGATGGAGAGACGCTGGACTGCCCCTGCTGCCTGAACCGGTTGGAGCTGCAGCCTTTTCGGGAGGTGCGCTCCGGGCGGACGTGGCAGGTGCTGCAGCCGGAGCTGGCGGAGGTTGACGGGTACGACGCCGTGATCTTCTGGCTGGTAAGTCGGACGACCTATGCGGACGGCTCGGACGGTCTGGGGATCACACCGCGGGACGCTCTGATCGTGGACAAGGGAGGAAAGCTCCGGCGGTTCCAGTTTCGGGCGGGCGCCTGGCAGCCATGCGTCACCGTGCGGGATCCGGAGCAGGTGACCTATTACTCATGGGAAGCGGCCAACCACCGGGCGGTGGGCGGATGGGGCTTCCAGGACTACCCGGAGGAACTGACGCTCACGGCGGAGAAGACGGCGCTGGAGATCTATGCGGAGGCCGGCGGGACCTGGCCGGGGCGATACCTTCAGCTTTGGCAAAGGCATCCCCACGTGGAAAACCTGATGCGGCAGGGCTTCGACTGGGCCGTGACAAATGAGATCGACCGGAAAATGGATCACATCGGATACCGGGCGGACCTGGAGGAGGTGCCGCAGATCCCGTGGGTAGACTGGAAAGAGGTCAAGCCCCACCGGATGCTGCACATGAGCCGGGAGGCGTTCCGGGCGATCCGGCGGAGCCGCTGGGAGGCGGCGGACGCGAGAGTATGGCGAGAGACGGCGGAGACGCTGCCGGGGACGGACGCCCGGGAGTATGACGAGTGGCGGCTCGAAATCGGCGCTGCCGGCGTGGAAAAGCTGCTGGACATGATACGGGACGGTTGGACTGATCTGCAGCCGGGACGGGTGATCCGCTATCTGGAAAAGCAGAAGCTGCTGGAGGAAGGCGTGGACATCCTGATCGACTACCGGAAGATGATACGCCAGGACGGCGCCGAGGAGAACGAGGAGACGCGGTGGCCCAGGCGGCTCATGGCGGCCCACGACCGCTTGTCAGAGGTGCTGACGGCGAGGCGTCAGATGGCGACGGAAGCGGCGTATCTGCGCGTCAAGAAGATCTACGACGGTCTGGAGTGGTCCGACGGCGAGCTGTGCGTGCTGCTGCCGGTGAGCGAAATGGAGTTGAAGCGGGAGGGAAAGATCCTCCGGCACTGCGTGGGAACCTACGGACGCCAACATCTGGGCGGAAAGCTGATTTTCTTCGTGCGGCATCACCGGCGGCCGGAGCGGCCCTACTACACGCTGAATATCGACATGACGGGTGAGATGCCCCGGGAGATCCAGCTGCACGGCTACGGCAACGAGCACCACGGAGTGCACAAGCAGCACCGGCACAAGATCCCGCAGAAGGTCCGGGACTTCTGCGACCGGTGGGAGCGGGAGGTGCTGACGCCCTGGTGGGCGGAGAACCGGAGGCCGGCAAAACAGAAGAAGCAGAAGGGGGAGAAAACAGCATGAGCGAGATCCTAAACGTGCCCATGAGCGCACAGAGAGATATCAAGACGGTGACGGTGGAGATCCGGCAGCTGCACAACCAGGGCCAGGAGATGGCCCTGCGGTACATCGTGGAGATCGGCCGGCGGTTGAAGGAAGCCAAGGAGATGCTGAACCACGGGGAGTGGGGACAGTGGGTCAAGGACGAGCTGCCCTTCTCCCAGTCCACGGCAGGAAATTTCATGCGGATCTTCGAGGAATACGGCGCCGATCAGACGTCATTTTTCGGGGAAGTAAAATCCCAAGCGCTTGCGAATTTGAGCTATACCAAGGCCTTGCGGCTCCTGGCCATCGAGGACGAGGAGGCGCGGGAGGACTTTGTAGAGACCCACGACGTGGAGAGCATGAGCACCAGAGAGCTGGAGCAAGCCATCCGGGAGCGGGACGAGGCCCGGCGGGAGAAGGAGGACCTGCAGAAAAAACTGCAGACGGCCCGGGACGACGCGGACAAGGCCAGGGGAGACGCCGGGAACCATTTCCGGGCCCAGCAGGAGGCGCTGCAGAAGGCGGAGGAGCTGCGAAAGAAGCTGCAGACGGCCCAGGACGCCATGGCCAGGGAGCGGGAAAACGCCCGGAAGGCCCGGGAGGAGCTGAAGGAGCTGGCGGAAAAGCCGGCGGAGGTGCCGGCGGAGACGCTGGAGCAGCTGCGAGCCCAGGCGGAGGCCAAGGCAGAGGAGGCGGTGAAGGCCGCCGAGGAGAAGGCCGAGGACCTGCGGAAGAAGCTGGCGGCGGCGGATCCGGACACGGCGGTGTTTTCCACATTCTTTTCGGCGGTCCAGCGGGACTTCGAGGCGCTGGAGGGCACCTATTTCCGGATCAGGATGCAGGACCCGGAGCGCTCCGCCAAGCTGAAAAAGGCCGTGGAGGCCCTGCTGGAAAAGACCGGCAGGCAGGTCAGGGAGGAGTGGTAGCCGTGAGCGTGATGGAGGAGAAGGCCGGGGATGGCTGGAAGGTAACGCCCACGGGAGACTGCCCGGACGTATGCGTGGCCCGGTGCGACTTCCGGGCGGCGCCGGGGCAGCCCTACACCTGCGACTACGCGGCGATCACCGGGCGCTCGCGGCTGGCGGCATGCCGGCGGCTGGGGGCCGACAGCGACGTGAGAAGGTGCCCGCTGAGGAAGACGCCGCTGAAAAAAGCGCGGGAGCGGGAGACGACGCCGACTATCGTGACCAGGACGGCGACGGAACGGGGGTTCCGCGCGCTCTATAACAAAAATATGACGGACCGGCAGATCGCCGAACAGATGAACGTCAGCAAGAGCAGCGTCCACCGGTGGCGAAAGCGGGAGGGGCTGCGGCCGCGAAAAGGAGGGCCGGGATGGGACGAGTGATCCGGACGGCAGCGGCGGCGCTGCTGATGATCCTGGCGGTGATGGCGGCTACGGTGGCCGCGGGCCAGGCGGAGGCGGAGCGCTGCGGGGAGACGGAGGAGACGGATTGCCGCGACCCTGCGATCCACGCAAAGACGGAGGGGGAGACGGATTCCCACGTCGGGCCGGAGGCCCTCCTCGGAATGACAGGGAAGACGGAGGAAACCGCGGAAAAGGTCGAGTACGATTCGGCAGAGCCGGAGCCGGCGGAGGGGACGGATTCCCGCGTAGGACCGGAGGCTATCCCCGGAATGACAGGGGAGACGGATTGCCACGGGCCTGCGGCCCTCGCAATGACAGGGGAACCGGACGAGGAGTACATCCTGCAGGTGATCACCGCGGAGGGCGGGACGGATCAGCTGATCTGCAACGGAGTGGTGCAATGCCTCTATAATGCCTGCCGGCGGGACGGCTGGGCCCACAGCGTGACGGAGATCCTCCGGGAGTATCAATACACCGGTCCGGCGGGATGGGTGTCAGAGGAGGCGAGAAACGCCTGGGACGCGGTTTTCCTGTCCGGCGTGACCTATGTGGACTTCGGCGGCGCCCTGTATTTTTACGCGCCGCGTTACTGCGAGAGCCCCTGGCACGAGAGCCAGCGGTTCGTGATCGAGATCAACGGAATACGATTTTTTGAAAGGTGGGACTGAAATGGAAAAGAACCAGGAGCTGGTGAAGAGACTGCGCGCCGAGGCGGAGAAGCAGGAGTGCCCGGCGGAGGCGGATACATGTGTGCCGGAGACGGATTGCCACGGGCCTTCGGCCCTCGCAATGACGGCAGAGCCGACGTACGGCGTCTACGTGCCGATCCGGGATCTGATGGAAGCCGAAAAGAGGACGGAGACGATAGATCTGCTGGAGGAGGTTGCAAAGGCGGAGGCGAAAAGGCTGGACAAGGCCATCGCCGGAGAGTTCTGCCAGGTGCTGGAGAAGTACGGGATTCACGCGGAGCCAGGAGACATCCTGAAGAGACTGGAGGAACTTGACGACCGTAGCAATAAGCGGTACCGGGACGGGTATCTGGCGGGGTACCGAAAGGCGCTGGAGGACCAGGAAAGGAGCGAGGAGGGGAACGGATGAGTAAAGCCGTGATGCTGGCCATCCGGCCGGAGTGGTGCATGAAGATCATCTCCGGAGAGAAGGTCATAGAGGTCCGGAAGACGCTGCCAAACGCCGATACGCCGCTGCGCTGCTGCATCTACTGCACGGAGGGGAGGACCCTGTACCGCAGCAGCCATGACGGCGTGATCCGACTCTATCACAAGGCGGCGACGGAGGCGTTTTCGCACCACCACGTGTTGAACGGCAAGGTGATCGGGGAGTTCACCTGCCGGTGGGTCATGCCGCTGTCGGTATCGGTAAGCGACGAGAGCTTGCTGGAGCCGCCCTGTGAGATCCCGGGGCTGGGCATGACGGACAGGGAGCTGTGGGACTACCTGGGCAACGGCGTGAGGGGGTGGGGATGGGACATCTCCGACCTGAAAATCTACGACGAGCCCAGAGAGCTGGGAGAATTCCGAAGGGCAAACGGCGACGCGCGCCTGCGGGCGCCGCAGAGCTGGTGCTACGTGCGGGAAAGAAAGGAGTAACGATATGTTTTTTTTCAGCGAGCAGGTGCTGGAGCGCATGAAGGGGCTGGTGGCGGCGTGCGAGGAGGCCGTGACCGAGGAGATGCAAAGGCCCTTCAGCAGCGCCCACGAGGCGTGGGCCGTGATCAAGGAGCTGCGGGAGCAGGCAAAAAAGCAGGAGAAGGACGCGGACAAGCTCCACGGGGAGATATGGGAGGCCGTGGTCGAGAAGAACGAGGACCAGGAGAGGATCGAGCTGCGGGAGCTGGGAAAGGTGGCCGCGGGAGCGGCGCTGGTCTGGGCTTCGATCGCGGCGGCGGCCAGGCGGGGCGCCGGGATGCCACGCCGGGACGTGCCCCCACGGCTGGGCGGCCTATGAGAAGGCAAGCGCGGAGTGGAGGGCCTGGAGGGCGGAGCAGGTGCGCGCCGGAGACACCTGGACAGACGGGAGACCCATCACACCGGCCAGGAGGGCCGCCGTGATACGGCAGCTGAAACGAAAGAAACGAGGACTATGACATGGAAGAGGATAGACGGAAGAGGATCCTGGCGGCGCTGGAGATCTGCGCAGGGCAGGACTGCTACACCTACGACAGGACGGAGTGTCCCTTCTGGGCGGAGGACCGCTGCGTGGACAAGCTGAAGGACGAGGCCGCGGAGCTGCTGCGGGAGGACGAGAAGGTGATCGAAGAGCTCCGATCGGAGAACCGGCGGCTCCACCGGGAGAACTTCTGGCTGACGGGAGGGGACGGATGGGGAGACGGATTCCCACGTCGCTGCGCTCCTCGGAATGACGAGGGAGACGGATTGCCACGGGCCTGCGGCCCTCGCAATGACGGGAGAGAGGGAGACGGATTCCCACGTCGGGCCGGAGGCCCTCCTCGGAATGACGGGGGAGGGGGGAATGCCGAGTGAAAACAATACTGACGGCCCACGCCAGACAGCGGATGCGGGAGAGGGCCCACACGGACCGGCGGGAGACCCGAAAGGCGGCGGAGAGCGCCTGGCGGAAGGGGATCCGGCACCGGGACACGGAGGGAGACCTGAAGCACTGGATCAGCCTGCTGTTCCGGCGGCATTACAGGGCCAACCAGGTGCGGATCTGGAAGGGGATGGTCTACATCTTCCGGGGCCGCACGCTGCTGACCGCCTACCCTCTGCCGGAGGAATACCGGGACGAGGCGGAGAGAATCCAAAAGAGAAAGGAGTCGGAGAAACATGTACATGACGGACAAGGAGATCCTGGACAGCTACCGCCAGGCGGAGGACCGGAGAGCGCAGATCACGGTGCTGGCGGATCTGAACGCCTGCAAGGACAGCGAGATGCGGGACTATCTGATCGCCCTGGGGGAGGAGGCGCCGCCGCTGCGGAAGCGGAAGGCGCCGGCGACGAAGAAGCCGCCCATGGACGAGCTGCGGGCCAAGACCCTCTATGACGAGGGGCTTGACGACACGGCCATCGCGGACGCCCTGGGCGAGAAGGAGACCCGGGTGGGAGAATGGCGCCGGCGGATGCGTCTGCCGGCCCGCCGGAAAAAGAGGAGCGACTGCGGGGGGACGGAGAGGACGGAGGGGGAGACGGATTCCCACGTCGAGCCTCCGGCTCTCCTCGGAATGACGGAGGAGGAGACGGATTCCCACGTCGGGCCGGAGGCCCTCCTCGGAATGACGAAGGGGGAGGACGACAGGATCTCGCTGAAGGGGCTGATCCGGGTGCTCCAGGACGTGGAGAAGGGCTTTCCCGACGCACAGATCGACATGGAAGGCCAGGGGGCGCTGCTGGGCGCCAGCGTGCGGATCGACTACGACAACGAGGGTCAGCCGGCGGAAGTCACGGTGCTGCTGATCGGGGAGGTGCTTTGAGCGATGAAGCTATACAGGACCGGAGACCTGTGCCCCTGCTGCGGACAGCCGATAAAGCTGGAAGATCCCCAGGCGCTGTGGCTCTTCTCCGCGATGATGGAGATGCTGGGGCTGCCGGAGGCACAGGAGGAGGAGAAAGAGCCGCCCTGGTCCCACCGGTGCGGGTCGTGCCGGGCGGCGGGGTCGAGGACGAGACGGCCCGGACAGATCCTATGCCCCATCAGCGGCCAGTGGCGGGATCTTGACGAACCCTGCGCCTTCGATTAAAAAAAGAGGCCCGCGGTATGTATGCAGCCATACATACCGCGGGTGCGAGGCGCCGGGAAAAGATGCTTTTGACGGTGCGGCGACGGCCCGGAGAGGGGCCGCGGCCGGAACGCCAAGAGGATACACCATAAAAAGAACGCGCGCGGGCGCGTTCTTTACAGGGTCCTTAAAAGCCTATGTTTAGCGCCTCCCCCCTCCGGACAGGGGAGGGGAAGGCGTGGGGAGAGGAAACGGAGAGGACGGGGGAACGGATTGCCACGGGCCAGCGGCCCTCGCAATGACGGGGAGGACGAGGGAGAAGGAGACGGATTCCCACGTCGGGCTGACGCCCTCCTCGGAATGACGGGGGGAGGAGACGTGCTGACAAATGCTGACGGCTCTCGCGCAGGCGGGATGCGGACACGCGACAATGATCTAAAGCAAAGCAAGGAGAGGGAGACGGAGAGGGGGTCCCACGTCGGGCTGACGCCCTCCTCGGAATGACGGGGGAGAGAGGACGGAGGAGACGGATTGCCGCGTCGCTTCGCTCCTCGCAATGACGGAGAAAGAGATGGAACGGATGCGCGGGGCGCAGGGGGAGAGAAATGGGGTACTGGGCGGTGTACAAGATCACAGCGGGAAAAGTCGTGGAAAAATACATGGCGTGGAAAAGCGGGAAGCCGGGCGGCAAGCGGGCCGGACGGGTGAAGGGCGCCTCCACGGTGAAGAAGATGGAGGCCAACATGGCGGGGGCGATCCGCCAGGCGGCCAGGACCCTAAACGCCAACTTCAGCGCGGCGGACGTGCTGATGACGCTGAACTATGACGACGAGCACCTGCCCGAGAGCTGGGAGGAGCACGAGAAGGACCGGGAGCTGATGCTCCGGCGGATCAACAAGCGCCTGGCGCGGATGGGACTGCCGGCGGCAAGGTGGCTCAGCGTGTGCGCCGACAGGGACGGGAAGACGGGACGCGCAGAGAGGCGGCACATCCACGTGGTCCTGTCCGGAGAGGGGATGACCTACCGGGACGGGGCGTGGCGCCTGGGCGGGGAGAGCTTGACGGAGATCTGGGGCAAGGGACGGGCCTGGTGCGAGCAGCTTTACGACCAGGAGGACTACACCGCCCTGGCCGCCTATCTGATCCGCCAGGCGAGATCAGACAAAGCGGACTGGAAGAAGTACCACACCAGCCGGAACCTGGAGAGGCCCCAGCCGGAGGAGGAGATCCGCCTGACGGGGCGGCAGCTGCGTCCGCCCAGAGGCGCCGTGGTGTGCGAAAACCACTACGACGCCCGGAACGGGTCCAACTACATCCGCTACATACGGCCGGCGGCGCGGAGGCCGGGGAGAGGGGACGGAGAGAACGGATTGCCACGTCGGGCCGGAGGCCCTCCTCGCAATGACGGAGGAAAGGGAGACGGAGAGAACGGATTGCCGCGGGCCTGCGGCCCTCGCAATGACGGAGGAAAGGGAGGCCGGACATGAGGCAGAGCAGATGGGCCAGGGCCTGGGTGCGCTGTCCCTTCTGGAGGGGCGATTGGGACAAGGCGGTGGCCTGCGAGGGCCCCTTCGACGGTACCGGCGTGACGCTGACCTTCCGGGGCGACAAGAAACGCAAGAGGCACATGGAGATCTTCTGCTTCCGGCACTTCGAGAAGTGCGAGATCTACCGGATGATCATGGAGAACAAATACAGCGAGTAGACCCGGGGGACCGGGTCTACTCGGCGCGCCCGGAGGGGGGAACAGACCCGCCTCCGGGCGCTTTTTTGCGCCGGGGAGACGGGCCGCGGCAGGGGCGGCGGCGTGGGGTGTGGAAAACTCCGCCACGGAGTTGGTAGGATACAGGCAGACAAACGGCGGGAGGTGAAGCAGGTGGCGGAGCGGAAAAAGCCCAAAAAAGAGTATACGGACGAGGAGCTGCAGGCCATGACGCCGGGGGAGCTGGAGAAGTTGCTGACGGAGAAGCAGCGGCTTTTCGTGCGGGAATACCTGACGGACCGGAACGGCACGCAGGCGGCCATCCGGGCGGGATACAGAGCCGGCGCCAACAACCGGACCGCCACCACCACCGCCTCGCGCCTGCTGAAGGAGCCGGCGGTGATCGCCTACCGGATGGCGCTGCAGAAGGAGGCCTTCCGGGCCCTGGGGATCAGTCTGGAGACGGTGTGCGCCGACCTGGTGGAGATCAAGAACCGCTGCATGCAGGCCAAGCCCGTGATGATCTGGGACAGAGAAAAGCACGCCTACGTGGAGAGCGGGGAGTTCACCTTCGACGCAAAGGGCGCCATACGGGCCAGCATGGAGCTGGCCGCCCTGCTGGGGCTGAAGGAGCAGAGCCGCAGCGCCGGAGCAGGCGTGCGGGTGATCATCGAGGGAGACGGGGAGGCGTATGCCGGATGACGGAGCTGCGGATCGGCCGGCCCAACCCCAAGCAGAAGCTGTTCCTGGAGGACAGACACCGGCACGTGGCCTACGGAGGAGCGCGAGGGGGCGGAAAATCCTGGGCCGTGCGCACAAAGGCAAAGCTGCTGGCCCTGCGGTGGCCGGGGATCCGCATCCTGATCGTTCGGCGGACGTACCCGGAGCTGATCCAGAACCACGTGGAATTCCTGCGCGCGGAGCTGCACGGCATAGCCAGGTACAACAAGACGGACAAGGAGTTCCGCTTTCCCAACGGAAGCGTCATCGCCTTCGGCTACTGCGACGCGGACAAGGACGTGGACCGCTACCAGGGCGCAGAGTACGACGTGATCTTCCTGGACGAGGCGGGCCAGCTGCGGGAAGAGTGGATCAAGAAGATAAACGCCTGCGTCCGCGGCGTCAACGGTCTGCCAAAGCGGACCTACTACACCCTCAACCCGGGCGGCCCGGCACACGGGTACTTCAAGAGGCTGTTCGTGGACCGGCGCTTCGAGGGAAACGAGCGGCCGGAGGATTACAGCTTCATCCAGGCAAAGGTGCGGGACAACACGGCCCTGATGGAGATGCAGCCGGAGTACGTGGCCCAGCTGGAGGCCCTGCCGTACCGGCTGCAGAGGATGTGGCTCTACGGAGAATGGGACGTGTACGTGGGCCAGTTCTTCGAGGAGTTCCGGGACGACCCGGACCACTACGCCGACCGGCGGTGGACCCACGTGATCGACCCCTTCGAGATCCCACCGGACTGGCCGGTATACCGCAGCTACGACTTCGGCTACGCCAGGCCCTTCAGCGTGGGCTGGTGGACGGTGGACTACGACGGGACCATATACCGGATCCTGGAGCTGTACGGCTGCACAGGGGAGCCAAACGAGGGGATCCTGTGGGCCCCGGACCGGCAGTTCGCCAAGATCCGGGAGCTGGAGGACACCCACCCCTGGCTGAAGGGCCGGGAGATCCGGGGCGTGGCGGACCCGGCCATCTGGGACGCCAGCCGGGGCGAGAGCATCAACGACACGGCCCTGAAGCACAGGGTCTACTTCACGAAGGGGGACAACCGGCGGATACCCGGGTGGATGCAGGTGCATTACCGGATGCAGTTCGACGAGGAGGGCTTCCCCCGGCTGTACGTGTTCAGGGGGTGCGCGGCCTTCATCCGGACGATCCCCCTGCTGCTCTATGACGAGCACAGCCCGGAGGACCTGGACACAAGCATGGAAGACCACGTGGCCGACGAGGTGCGGTACTTCTGCATGAGCCGGCCCATCAAGCCCCACGTGCCGGCGGAGAAGCCGAAGATCCTCTCCGATCCGCTGGAGCAGTACGCGGGGAGCATCAGTCAATACACGGACGCAAGGAGGATCCGACATGGATGAATTCAACATGACGAAGCCGGCGCTGCCGGCGGAGGGAGCTGCGGAGAGCGTCGGGGCCGCGAAGATCGGACCGGAGCAGGTGCAGAAGGCCCTCCAGACCCTGATGGAGTACAAGAAGGGAAAGACCAACCTGGAAAAGCGCATCGTGGAGGACGAGCAGTTCTGGAGGATGCGGCACTGGGACGGGTACAGGGCGAAGGACGAGGCCAGGGCCAGCAGCGGATGGCTGGTGAACGTGGTGCTCAACCGACACGCAGACGCCATGGACAACTACCCGTCGACCAACTGCCTGCCCCGGGCGGCGGACGACCAGCAGGAGGCCAGGACCCTCAGCAAGGTGCTGCCGGTGATCCTGGACCAGAATCAGTTCAAAAAGTGCTGGTCCGAATGCTGGTGGCAGAAGCTGAAGAGCGGGTGCGGCGTGTACGGCGTGTTCTGGGACCGAAGCAAGCTCAACGGGCTGGGGGATATCGCCATACGCTACTGCGACCTGCTGAACCTGTTCTGGGAGCCGGGGATCCGGAACCTGCAGGACAGCCGCAACCTGTTCCACACGGAGCTGGTGGACAACGAGATGCTGATCGAGCAGTATCCCCAGCTGGAGGGGAAGCTGCCGGGTCAGAGCGAGATCGTGCAGAAGTACCTGCACGACGACGCCGTGGACAACTCCGGGAAGTCCGTCGTGGTGGACTGGTACTACAAGCGGCGCCGGGGCGGGAAGGAGGTGCTCCACTACTGCAAGTTCGTGGGCACCGAGGTCCTGTACGCCACCGAAAACGAGACGGAGCCCCCCACGGAGCTGCGCCAGGCGGGGGCAGATCCCTACACGGGGATCCCCCTGGTGGAGCGGGTGATCACCGGGCCCAGCGTGGCGGAGCGGGGATGGTACGACCACGGGAAATACCCCTTCGTGCCGGACGTGCTGTTCCCGGCCGAGGGGACCCTGGGCGGCTTCGGCTACATCGACATATGCCGCAATCCCCAGGTGCAGATCGACCTGATCAACGCCGCCGTCCTGGACAACACACTGGCCTCGGCCAGGCCCCGCTTCTTCATCCGCAGCGACGGCGGCGTCAACGAGGAGGAGTTCGCCGACTGGGGAAAGCCCTTCGTCCACACGGACGGAAACCTGGGTCAGGATTCCATCCTGCCCATCGCCACCAAGCCTCTCAGCGGCGACGTGCTGAACGTGCTGCAGATGAAGGTGCAGGAGATGCGGGAGACCAGCGGCAATACCGAGGCCAACACCGGCTCCGTCCCCTCCAGCGTCACCGCCGCCTCCGCCATCGCCGCCCTGCAGGAGGCCAGCGGCAAGCTGAGCCGGGACATGATCGACGCGGGCTACGAGGCCGTGAAGGAGGTGGCCCTGCAGGTCATCGACCTGATCCGCCAGTTTTACGACGCGCCCAGGACCTTCCGGATCACAGGCGAGCGGGGGGAGCAGCAGTTCGCCACCTACGACAACAGGAACCTGCAGCCCAGGCCCATCCTGAGCGCCAGCGGGCGGGAGATGGGATACCGGACGCCGGTATTCGACATCGACGTGGTGCCCCAGCGGGAGAACGAGTACACCAAGGAGGCCTACAACCAGCTGGCGCTGGAGCTCTACGGCGCCGGCATGTTCAACCCCCAGGCGGCGGAGCAGACCCTGCTGTGTCTGGGCATGATGGACTTCAAGGGCAAGGAGGAGCTGGTGCAGAAGGTGACCGCCAACGCCGCCATGTTCCGCCAGCTCCAGCAGATGCAGGAGACGGCCCTGCAGCTGGCCCAGATGGTGGACAGCCTGAAGGGGACCCGCATCGCCGACCAGATCGCGGCGCAGATCATGGGACGGCCTGCACAGGCCGCCGCAGGAGGCGGGGGGGCGGAAATGCCAGAGCCGGAGAGCAAGCCGGGCGAGGCAGCCGTGACCGCCAAGGCGCGGGCCCAGAGCCAGAGCGCCGCACGGCCCAGATGATCCGGGCGAGATACCGGCGAGAGGCGCCGGAGCTGACCATTGCGGGACACGCCGGCTACGCGCCGGCGGGACAGGACATCGTGTGCGCCGGCGTGAGCGCGCTGACAGGGGCGCTGCTGATGACCCTGAAGGAGCGGGAGGACGCCGGCGACGGGGGGCTGGAGTTTCGCTATGACCGGGAGGAGATGACCGTGCGGTGGCGAGCGGAGCGGGACGAAGAGGCGATCCGGACCGCCTTCGACACCGTGTGGGCCGGGATCGAGCTGCTGGCAGAGGAGTACCCGGACTACGTGAGGGCAGAGACGTAGGAGGGCGGCCACCTCATCCGGCGCTGCGCGCCACCTTCCCCTCGAGGGGAAGGCAAAAAGCGGTGGGGTGTGGAGAGAGCCCCGCCCGAGTTGATACAATAGAGGCACAAGAAACGGTACGCCCCGCCGAAAAGGGGTAGATGCGGCCGCGCGGGGGCCGGGAATACCCGTAGGAGGAGCACGAGATGTTCAAGACATTCTTTTGGGGGCTGCAGATGTTCGCCGAGGTGACCGCGCCTGACGCGGCGCCGGCGGCGCCGGAGGCCCCGGCCGCAGCGGCGGCGCAGAGCCAGCAGGGACAGAGCCCGGACGCGCAGCAGGAGCCGACGCCGGCACAGACGCCGGCCGCGGTACAGGAGCAGCGCAAGAGCTTCCGGGAGCTGCTGCAGGACGAGGAGTACCGGCGGGAGTATGAGGAGGGGATCGGCAGAGCGGTGAAGCGCAGGATGCGCTCCCAGCAGAAGCTGATGGCCCCCATGGTGGAGATGCTGGCGGAGCAGTACGGCATCGACGCCAGCGACCCGGACAACATCGACATGAAGGCCCTGGTGAAGGCGGTGACGGAGGACAACAGCCGCCTGGAGCAGGAGGCCATGGAGAACGGATACAGCGTGGAGGACTGGCGCACCGTGAAGGAGAGCCGGCGGATCGTCGCGGAGCAGAAGGCGGCGGACGAGGCTGCCCGAAAGGACCGGTTTTTCCGGGAGATGGAGGCGGACGGCGAGCGGGTGAAGGCCCAGTTCCCGGACTTCAACTACCAGGAGGCCATGCTGGACCCGGCCTTCGGACGGCTGGCCGTCAGCATGAAGGCGAACGGCGTCGCCAATCCGGTGGAGGCGGCATACCGCGCCATCCACTTTGACGCCATCGTAAGCGCAAAGGTGACCGAGGCGGAGGAGAAGGCCAGGCAGGCCATCTCCCAGAGCATCCAGAGCGGCATGACCAGGCCGCCGGAGAACGGAACGGGGCGGGCAGCCGCCACCATGAAGATCGACCCCCGGAACCTGAGCGAGGAACAGAGGAAGGAGATCCGGGAACGGATCCGCAGAGGGGAGCACGTGACCTTCGGGTAAGGTGCTCCCGAGAAAGGAGATACTACATGAAATTCTACAACTGGAGCCTGCAGATGTTCGCGGACACCGCCATCGGCGTCAACACCTTCGGCGGCACCGCAGAGCCCTACAAGGGCACCACCACCAGCAACAGCAACCTGTCCGTAGAGGACAAGACCTGGTACGAGACCGAGCTGCTGCGCAACGCCCGCCAGGAGCTGTTCTACCAGCAGTTCGCCAAGAAGATCCGCCTGCCCGCCAACCACGGCCGCACCGTGGAGGTGCGCCGGCCCAACAGGCTGCCCCACGCCTCCGTGCTGACCGAGGGCGTCGTGCCCAACGGCACCGAGTTCGGGGTCAGCAACATCACGGACTCCCTGTCCCAGGTGGGCATGTACGTGCCCGTCAGCGACCTGGTGGCCCTGCACGGCATCGACCCCATCGGCCAGGAGATCACCGAGGAGCTGGGCGCCAGCATGGGCGAGACCTGGGACAGCATGACCCGGGACGACGCCGTGGCCGGCACCAACGTCATGTACGCCGACAAGGTCAGCGGCGGCAGCGCCGTCGCCGTGACCAGCCGCGGCAAGCTGGACGCCACCGCCAAGCTGACCAGCGAGATGGTGGCACGGGTGGCCACCGCGCTGGCCAAGACCAACACCCCCAAGATCAACGGCAAGTACGTGGGCATCATCCACCCCAGCGTGGCCCACGACCTGCGGCGGGATCCCGAGTGGATCGACGCCCACAAGTACGCCCAGCCCGGCGAGATCTACAACGGCGAGATCGGCGAGCTCCACGGCGTGCGCTTCTGCCAGAGCACCAACGCCAAGATCCTGCGGGGCGACGACCTGGCCTCCAACAGCCGCACCCTGGCCATCAACTACGCCAACGGCTACTCCGGCGCCATCACCTCCGTCGCCTTCGACGGCGGCACCGTGGCCGACGACGCCCTGATCGGCCGCACCATCCTGATCAACGGCATCCCCGCCGTGGTCACCGACAACACCTCCAGCACCATCACCTTCGCCAGCACCAACTTCGGCTCCATCGCCAACGACACCGTGATCTATCCCGGTGAGGGCGCCGGCGAGGGCCTGGCCTGCTACCTGTGCCTGTTCTTCGGCAAGGACGCCTACGGCACCGTGGACCCCGAGGGCGGCGGCGCCAGGATGATCATCAAGAACGAGAAGGAAGTGGGCGGCCCCCTGGAGCAGTTCGGCACCTTCGGCTACAAGGGCGAGACCAACGGCGCCATGATCCTGTACCAGGAGCGCATGGTCCGTCTGGAGTGCTGCAGCCGCTACAGCTCCATCGACGAGGCGAACTGAGTCGTCCGGAAAACGCTTCGCTGGTCTTCCGGACGATAGGAGATCGCGCCTCGCTGCGCGCACTCATTTCATTCGCACACTTGCGAGGCGAGAGGTATTTTTCGCCACGTACACGCCGCGGCGAAAAATGAACGGAACGAAACGCGCCGGGCGCGGCGCGTGGAGAGGCCGAACAGCCGGGAGGGGAGGGGCGTCCCTCCTCTCCCGAAAATAAAGGAGGAAGCACAAAAAAATGGCAGAGAACAAGAAAAAGATCGCGGAAGGGACCGAGCCGGAGGACCCCTGGACCAGGATGCGGGAGATCATCGTGCCCAAGAAGCGCAACGGCGATCAGGAGAGCATCTACGTGGCCGTGAACGGCAGGAGCTTCAGCGTGCCCTGCACGGGCAGGCCGCAGATGGTGCCCGAGCCCATCTACGAGGCGCTGGTCAACGCCCAGCTCCTCCGGGACCAGGCGGAGGAGAACGCCAAGGCCGCCACAAAGCGGCTGCTGGACAGCGCCGCCCGGGTCAATCTGTAAGGGCCTGCGAGGGGGGAGATGGGGGGAGCCCGTCTCCCCGCTTTTGCTTTTCAAGGAGGAATACATATGACCGTAAACGAGCTTATGAGCGCCGTGGACCGGCTGCACCCAAACCAGTTTTCCGCGGAGGACAAGCTGCGCTGGCTCAACCAGGTGGAGCAGACCGTGTGGCACGAGGTGATCCGGACGCACCACGGACCGCTGGCATGGGAGGATATGCCCGTCTACGACGACGCGGAGGCGGAGGACGAGCTGCTGGCCGAGGATCCCTATTCCCGGCTGTATCCCCTGTGGATGGACGCCCAGATCGCCTACCACAACCACGAGAGCATGCAGTACGACACGGCGGCGCAGGCCTTCAACGAGGCCTTCAACACGTACCGGAACTGGTACAACCGCACCCATAGGCCGTGCGGAGTGGACCATCTGCGCCTGGTGGACAGGAGGTGGGGCTGTGAAAATCCCCGTTTTTAATCTGTTCCGAAAGCGGCGGGAGACCTACGACCTGGCCCGGAACCAGCAGCTCCTGGACACCTTCGGAGGGTATAACCACAACCTGCGTATCCGGGAGGGCGAATGGTACCATGAGGAGCACATGAGCGCCTCCGAGTACCCGATCCTGCGGACCAGCCCCAGCAGAGCGGAGGTGCGCTCCGTCAGCGACCCCGGCGGGCTGATCGCCAAGGACAACATGGCCATCGTGGAGGGCGTCAACGTCAAGTACGGAGAGGATACCATCGACCTGGGGCTCACAGCCGGCACCAAGCAGCTGATCAGCATGGGCGCATATCTGCTGATCTGGCCGGACAAGAAGTACGTCAACACCCAGGACCTGACAGATAAGGGGAGTCTGGAGGCCAGCGTGACCACCGGCACGACGGTGTCCGTGACGCTGTGCCGGCAGGACGGCACCAGCTACGGGAACTACACCATCTCCGCCACGGCGCCGGAAAGCCCCTCCAACGGCGATATGTGGCTTGATACCAGCAACGCGGAGGTGCCGGTGCTGAAGGAGTACAGCGCCGCCAGCAGTATGTGGGTGACCATCCCCACCACCTACGTCAAGATCGCGGCCACCGGCATCGGAGCGAGATTTGAGGCCTACGACGGCGTCGAAATCAACGGCTTTACCGGATCGCTGGCGGAGCTGAACGGATCCCACGTGCTCTACGCCGTGGACGACGACTACATCGTGACGGTGGGCGTCATCGACCAGAGCAGCTTCTCCACCGACAACGAGATCACGGTGACGCGATCCATCCCGGACATGGACTACGTGTGCGAGAGCGGCAACCGGCTGTGGGGCTGCAAGTACGGCGTGGTCAACGGCAAGGCCGTCAACGAGCTGTACGCCAGCAAGCTGGGCGACCCGAAAAACTGGAACTGCTTTATGGGCCTGTCCACGGACTCCTGGAGCGCCAGCAGAGGCAGCGACGGCGTCTTTACCGGAGCCATCAGCTACCAGGACCACCCCATGTTTTTCAAAGAGAACTGCATAGAGAAGGTGTACCCTTCCGCCACGGGCGCCCACCAGGTGGTTACGGTGGATTGCCGGGGCGTGCAGAACGGCTCCTGGCGGTCCCTGGTGATCGTCAACGAGGTGCTCTACTACAAGAGCATCAAGGACGTGTGCGCGTTCACGGGATCGCTGCCGGCCTCCGTAAGCGGTCCGCTGGGCGATCAGGCGTATTCCAGCGCCCGCGCCGGCGCCGTGGACGGCGTGTTGTACATCTCCATGTACGACGGCACGGCCTGGCAGCTCTTCACCTACGACACCGCCAGGCAGATCTGGCACCGGGAGGACAGCACCCAGGTCCAGATGTTCGCGGAGCGGGACGGGATCCTCTACTGCATCGATGAAGCCGCCAACAATCTGGTGCATTTCAGCGGGGCCAAGACCGGCGACCGCAGCTGGAGCATCACCTCCGGGGTCATCGGTTTGGAGATGGCGGAGAACAAGTACGTGACCCGCTATGTGATCCGGCTTGATACCGTCGGGTCCGTGCATTTGGACGTCCGTTACGATGACGGAGCGTGGGAGGACAAGGGAACTGTCACGCCCAACGGCATGGGGTCCATTGTGATCCCCGTGGCGCCGAAGCGCTTTGATCATATGCAGTACCGGCTTATCGGCACGAAACACACGCTGATATATTCCATCGCAAAATACGTCCAGATCGGCTCGGACGTTCACTGGTGATGAGGAGAAAGGAGAACAAGATGAATCTTTCCTACGGATCGAGAGGAGACAACGTCCGGGACCTGCAGCGAATGCTGAACGGCAAGGGCTATCAGCTGGACGAGGACGGCATCTTCGGCACCAAGACCCAGGCCGCCGTGCGAGACTACCAGGGCAAGAACGGCCTGGCGGTGGACGGCATCGTGGGCAGCAAGACATACGGGTCCCTGAAGGGCGGCACGGCGGAGATCAGCCCGGTGCGGCCCGGCACCAGCACCCAGAGCACCAGGCGCAGCGGCGTCAGCGACGACACCTACCAGCACCAGCAGCAGTATGAGCAGGGCTACCAGCCCAGCGAGGCGGTGAAGCAGGCGGAGGAGTATCTGCAGCAGATCCAGAGCCAGAAGCCCGGCGAATACCAGAGCCCCTACGCCGGCCAGCTGGACGCCATGTACGAGGAGATCATGGGCAGGAAGCCCTTCCAGTACGATCTCAACGCGGACATGCTCTACCAGCAGTACAGGGACCAGTACAAGCTGCTGGGCCAGCAGGCCATGATGGACACCATGGGCCAGGCGGCGGGGCTGACCGGCGGCTACGGCAGCTCCTACAGCCAGAACGCCGGACAGCAGGCATACCAGGGCTACCTGCAGCAGCTCAACGACAAGGTGCCGGAGCTGTACCGGCTGGCCCTGGACAAGTACAACGCCGAGGGCGACGAGATGTACAAGAAGTACGGCCTGATCAGCGACCGGGAGAACGACGCATACGGGCGATACCGGGACCAGGTGGGCGATTGGCGGGACGACTACTCCATGGCCTACTCCCGGTACGGCGACGAGCGCAGCTTTGACTACGGCAGTTGGAGCGACATGCTCAACTACTGGATGCAAAAGGCCGACAACGAGAACGCCGATTGGAAGTGGCAGACGGAATTCGATTACCAGAAAGAGCGCGACGCGGCGGAGGACGCCTACCGGTACGCGGCTCTGGCCTCGCGGGGCGGCTCCGGCGGAAGCGGCGGCAGCGGGTCCGGCGACAGCGGACAGACCGTGCTGAAGCCCGGATACCGGGACGAGAGCGGCAGGGAGATCACCGAAAACGGAAAGTATGAGGTCCCCGGCTACGGCACCGTCAACGGAAAGCAGCTGGCCCAGATGATCGAGCGGGGCCTGGTGATCGTGGACAAGTACGGCGTCGTACACCTGAACACCAAGTCGGGCAAGAAGCCCATCAAGGACCCCTGGGACATGCTTCAGTAGGAAAGGAGACAGAACATGCCCGATCCCTTCAAGAAAAATCGAATTCGCTATGAGGAGATCCTGGCCCATCCGGAGAGGATGACCCGGGAGGACGTGGCGTTCTTCGACGCGGAGATGCGCCGGCAGAAGGAGAACGAAGCCAAGCAGGCCCTCTACGACCAGTACCGGAGGGAGAAGGCGGCCCGGGAGGCGACGGAGCAGAAGGCGGCGACGAAGCGGCCCGGCGGCTTCGGCAGCAGCGGCTTCGGCGGCGGGGACGACAGGACCAGGTTCAACGCGCTGGACTATGCCGGCGCCCTGGGCGAGCGGCTGATCTTCGGCCTGTCCGAGGGCGGAGCCGCCACCGGCGTGCTGGCGGAGGACGCGCTGCGCCGGGTGGGGACCGGCCTGCTGCGCCAGAAGCTGGGGAGCTATTACAACAAGCTCTACGAGGACGCCATGGAGGGCGCGGTGGACAAGTACGGCGTTTTCCACAACCTCTACTACGGCAAGGGCGCCGTGGCGGACGCGCTGAAGAAGGCGGGGATCATGGGCCAGGGGGATCCTGGTATCCAGAGGGGGTCCCAGATCTCGGCGGAGAAGGTCAGAAAGCTGGCGGAGGGCATCGACACCGGCAGCGAGAAGGCGGACAAGGCCCTGCGCTGGACCGCCGAAAAGACCGGCGATCTGGCCTACGGCATCGGCAACGCCATCCCCATGGCGGTGGAGGCGATGCTCACCGGAGGCGGATCCCTGTGGAAGGGCGTGGCCACCAGCACCGACGACCTGGCCCGGATGGGCGTGGGCGTGCTGGAAAGGAGCGGGGCGCTGGCCGCGCTGCAGAGGTCCGGGAGCCGGCTGCTGCGGGACAGACAGTACTGGACCAGCTTCGCCAGCGAGGTGGGCTCCGACTACATGGAGGCCCTGGGCGACGGCGCCACGGAGGGGCAGGCCATGGCCTACGCCCTGGCCGCCGCAGGACTCAACAGCATCACCGAGGTGGGCGGCGGTATCCAGGACCCCACCACGCCGGTATGGAAGAGCGCCATCGAGGAAGGCCAGGAGGAGATGGAGCAGGGACCCACCGGCCGGGCGCTGAAATACGCCTTCTATAAGAAGGGCAGCGGGGACCTGTGGAAAGACCTCGTCAGCGGAGAGGACGCCGTGTTCAATCCCCGGACGATGCTGGAGGAGGGCGCCATGGGCGCCGCCGTGGGCGGCGTCCTGGCCGGCGGACAGCATCTGGCCGGAAGCGCCATCGCCGGCGCGCAGGAGAGACGGGCCCAAAACGCCGCCTACGAGGGCGTATACGGGGCCGACAGCGCCGCGCTGGTGGAGGAGGCCCTGGAGCTGGACCCGGACAACAAGGTGGCGCAGGCGGCCAGGAAACGGCTGGAGCAGGGCAAGGCGATCCCCGGGGAGACCCTGCGGCGGCTGGCGGAGATGAACGAGGCGGCCATCAAGGAGCGGACGATGACTCCGGCGGCGGAGGAGAATGCCGCGCCCGTGAAGGAGGAGACCGCTCCCACCGGGGAGGAGAGGCAGCCGGCGGCAGATCTTCGGCGGGAGACAAAAGCGGCCGAGACCGCGGAGGAGGCGGAGGAGCATCTGACGCCGGCGGAGGCGGAGCTGCGGCAGAAGGCGCGGGAGTTCGGGCCGGCGGGCGCGGAGGCGTTTCTGGAGGCCATGAATCCCTTCCAGGCGGCGGAGCCGGAGAGATACTACGGCGCCTTCAAGGCGGCCTGGCTCTACGGACAGGCCAACAGCACCGAGGCGGAGATCGACCCGGAGACCAGGACGGAGCTGCTCCGGGAGGGACTGACAAACGAGCAGATCGACCTGGCCTACAACCTGGGCCGGACGGAGGTCAGAAGGCAGGAGCGGGCGGAGACCCCGCAGCAGGAGACAGCTTCCGCCCGGGAAGAAAACGTGGAGACGGCTTCCCGCGGCGGGGAGAGCGCCGGAATGACGAAGGAAGGAGCGGTACGGCATGGCGAAGGAGCAGCAGAGCCGGAAGGGGTACGTGTACGTGACGGGAGCCAGCGGGCTGACGGCGCGCATCCCGGAGGACAGACTGGAGCGGTGGCAGAGGTCCCAGGAGGAGATCAGGTCCGGCAAGCGCAAGGCAGATCCGCAGACCGTGGAGCGGCTGCGGTCACTTATGCGCGGGAAGTAACCACCACCGCCCGGCTGATCGGCGAGAGCCGGGGGGCCACGGACGACCGGCTGCGGCGGATCGTCGGCAACAAGAGCGCGGATATGGTCGAGGCGGAGCGGCTGCTGACGGAACGGGGGATCAAGCCGTACCTGTTCGCCGGCGGAAACCTGCGGATGCAGAATAATGGAAAGATGGTCGCGGCCAGGGCCTACATCAACGGCAAGACCGCCTTCGTGCGGGGAGACGACCCCGGCTTCACGGCGGCGCAGCTGGCCCGGCACGAGATCGGGCACGACATGATCCGGGACGGCGAGATCGACCCGGAGGAGGTGCGCGAGCGCCTGCGCGAGAGGTTCACCGAGGAGGAGCTGGACGCCGTGGCGGAGAAGTACGCCGAGCTCTACGACGGCACCGGCATGACGCCGGAGGAGATCTGGGAGGAGATCCTCTGCGACAGCGTGGCCGACATGAACGTGTTCGCGGGCACCGAGGCGGCCCAGGGCGCGCCGGTGGCGGAGGTCCTGACCGCGGCCAAGGCCGAGGCCAGGAGCCAGCAGAAGAGCACCAGAGGGCCGCCTGAGGGCAAAAAAAAGACCGCCCCCGGAGAGGGCGGGAAGATGAGCCGGGTTGGCCGTGACGGAAGACTGCGGACGCTGGAGGAGCGGGTGCAGGGAGACGCGCTGCTGGACGCGCAGGATCTGATCGACGAGGTGCGAAGCGTCGGCGGCCAGGCTGACGAGAACGGCTATATCACCCTGTACCACCGTACCAGCGCGGAGAACGCCGAAAAGATCCGGGAGAGCGGCTACATGATGGGCAAGGAGGACGGGCTGTTTTTCTCCACAAGGGAGAACGGTTACAACGACGGGTACGGCGATACCGCCGTCAAGTTCTCGATCCCTGCGGAGATGTTGGTGCTGGATGACGTGTTCGGCGATGAGGCACATCTGCGGTTGCCGATGGAGAAACCGGGGAAGTTGTACGTGGGCAAGTATCTGGAAAAGGAAACAAGTCACAGGTATACTTATGCGAACCTTGCCGCAAAAGAGGACATGACGGTAGCGGAATTGCAAAGCGTGCACGGCGTTCCGCGTGCGGAAATCATAAAGATGGGGCACCAAAATGCGGTACAGTTCTCAACCGGAAATCGAAATGGTGTTCCAGTCGTACACGTGGCCGATAACAACGCAGATATTCTTGTGCCAAACACGGGGCTGAAGCACAGTCTCGACCGCAGAGTGGATAATGTGGGGGCTGCCGTTGCAAAGATCGGAGAAATCCTAACGAACTCAGTCTGTGTGAACGAGATATACGCAAGAGATCCGGCTTTCGTAGGCGGCAACATCTATATTGGAGCCGGAACAATCGGAGATCAGACACTTGTGGTAAGGATGGTCGTGAGCCGGGTATCTAATGAGCTCGAAATGGTCGACATTCTTTCGGCTGTCAATGCAAAAAAAGAACCGGCTGTGCTTATCGCACCACGGCATACGACTGAGTCGCGTCCGTTTCCCGGTTCTAAAATCAGTATAGCTGAGTTGCTGGAGATTGTCAATCATCAATTCCCGGATATCCTGTCGGAAGACGTGCTCGAACACTTCAATCGATCAAGAAGGCCGGAAAGCGAACTGGGAGAGTACAAGAAGTACTCCCGCACATCCGACAGCCTGGAGGAGCTGCGGACGGAGAACCGGGAGCTGGAGAGCCGGGTGAAGGAGCTGCAGAAGGCGCTGCGGGCCACGGAGCGGAAGCTGGCGGACACCCGGGAGAACCGGGACAACTGGCGCAACAGAGCCACCTTCCGGCCGGAGACCGTGGCCAGGGGGATCATCAAGGCCTACGAGGGCACGATTTCCGAGGCCGACATCCACGACCAGTTGAAGGAGCTGATCGAGCGGGCGGCCCGGCGGGACGGCGTCACCTTCGAGGAGATCAAGGAGATGGCAATGCCCATCGCCAGGAAGGTGGTGGAGTCGGCCAGGGCGGCGGCCAACGGCGAGGAGGCCAGGACCTGGGAGGCCATCAAGAAGCACCACAGGGAAAACAAGATCCGAATTTCCACCGAAACGCTGGCGGAGTTCCGGGACGATCCGGACTTCAAATGGGACTTCCGGCGGCAGTACGGACGGCCGCTGAACCTCTCCGGCACAGAGGGGACGCCCATCGACGTGGCCTACGCGGAGATGGGGGAGCGGTTCGGCAAGGCGTACTACCCGGACAGCATCACCCATCCGGCGGATCAGCTGCGGCGGATGGCGGAGATCCGGGAGAGCCTGGCGCCGGTGATGGAAAACCCGTACAGCGTCAACATGGCGATGGCAACGGAGCACTGCGCCAACGAGCTGGTGGACACGGTGATGGGGGAGGTGGCCAGGGGCTACCGGGCCACCTACGCCGGCAGGACGGAGGAGCAGCTCTACCAGGTCCGAAAGAGCGCCCGGGAGGCCATCGCGCGGGAACGCCAGCGGAGCGAGGAGCAGGTGAAGGCGCTGAAGGAGCACTGGCGGGAGCAGCAGCGACAGCAGATGGAGCGCCGGAGCGAGAGCGAGGACCGGGACAGACTGCTGACAATCGCCAGGCGGCTGCAGAACAGGAAGCTGCCGGCGGCCCAGCGGAGTCTCATTAAGCAGTACATCGGAGAGCTGGACACCGTGAGCCGGAAGCTGACAGGGTGGACGCTGGGAGATCTGACCTGGCTGGAGCACTGGTACAACGAGCAGAAGGCGGACCCGGACTTCATCCCGGACGCGGCCACGGAGGCGAGGATCCGGCGGCTTTACCAGGTCCACGTGGACGACATGAGCCGGGCGGACGTGCTGGAGCTGACCCGGGTGCTGCTGAATATCGAGAACGAGATCCGGACCAGGCAGGAGTTCATCGAGAGCAAGGAAAAGCGAGACGTGCGCGAGGCGGGCCTGGCCCTGATGCGGAATCTGGAGAACGCGCCGGGCAGCAAGGCCAGCGGGATCCGCAGCGCCGCGGACCGGCTGATCGTGACGGAGACCCTGTCCCCGCTGCGGCAGGTGCGGCGGATGACGGGATACGTGGACAACGACCCGATGGTGATCGCCACCACGGCCCTGGCCGACGGACAGAGGGCCATGTTCGACTACAAGATGAAGGCCACGGCGCGGTTCGCGGCCTTCGCCCAGGACAAGGAGTTCACCAGGGAGATCACCGGGCGGCACGCCAGGGAGATCACCATCCGGGGCATCGGAAAGGACGGGCCCACGGAGGTGAAGATCACGCCGGCCATGCGGATCAGTCTGTACCTCCACAGTCTGAACCCCCAGAACCTGCAGCATATCGCCGGCGGAGGCGTCCGGGTGCCGGATATCGCCCTCTACAAAAAGGGCAAGATCGCGGAGGCGTACGCCAGAGGCACGGTGATCAAGCTGACCCCCTCGGAGGTGCGGGCCATCGTGGGGCAGATGACGGCCAAGGAGCGGCGCTTTGCGGACGCGGCCCACGAGTACTTCAACACCACCAGCAAGGACGCCATCAACGACGTCAGCGAGAAGCTGAAGGGCTATTCCATCGCGGGAGTGGAGGACTATTTCCCGATCCACACCGACGACAGTTTCACCAGAAAGGACTTCGAGAGCATCAAGTTCGACGGCAGCATCGAGGGCATGGGCTTCCTGAAGGAGCGAATCAAGAGCAGCAGCCCCATCTATCTGCAGGATCTGAACAGCGTGCTGACACAGGCAATCGACCTGCACGCAAAGTACGTGGGGCTGGCCATCCCGGTGCGCAACTTCAACAAGCTCTGGGGCGTGACGGCCCAGAACGTGACGGAGGACGGAGACATGGGCGCCTCCAGCAGCGTGCAGAGCACGGTCCGGCAGCAGTGGGGCGAGGACGGCCGGCGGTACATCGAGAAGATGATGCGGGACCTGCAGAACGGCGGCAAAGAGCAGAGCGAATGGGCAAAAGAGCTGGCCAAGGTCCGCAGCCGCTACGCCGGCGCCGTGCTGACGCTGAACCCCAGCGTGGCCATGAAGCAGGCGGCGTCCTATCCCACGGCGGCGGCCGTTGTGGGATGGAAGGCGCTGGCACAGGCCATGGGCCACGTGGGGAAGGTGGATCTGGATCTGATCGCCGCCTACACACCGCTCCAGTGGTACAGGAGCCAGGGCTTCTCCACCCAGGAGTTGGGCGACATGGCCAAGCGGGGCGTGCAGCTGCTTCCGGCGCTGAACTGGGTGCAGGGAGCCGACCTGCTGACCACGCGGAAGCTGTGGAAGGCGGCGGAGTTCTTCGTGAAGGACACGCAGCCGGGACTGAAAACCGGAACGGCACAGGAGATCCGGGAGGGCAAGAGCCCCTTCTACCGGGCCGTGGCGGAGGTCTACAACCGGATCATCGAGGAGACGCAGCCCAACTACACCACCATGCAGCGGCCCCAGCTGCTGCGCAGCGACGACACGCTGCTGCAGAACCTGCAGATGTTCAAGACCCAGCCCTTCCAGAACTTCAACATCCTCTACGACGCCATGGGCGAGCTGGCGGCCAAGGAGAGGGTGTGGAAGAACACCCAGACGGAGGAGAGCAAAAAGGCGCTGCAGGAGGCCAGGAAGAAGGCGTGGTGGGCCGTCAGCAGCCAGGCGGTACAGCTGGCGATGTTCGCCGCCATGACGCTGGCCTGGAACGCCTTCCGGGGCAAGACGGACAAGTACGAGGACGACGAGGGGGACGTGACGCTGTGGAGCATCCTGGCCGGCGTAGGCAAGGACATGATCGGCGGCCTCTTCGCGGAGATCCCCTTCGGCGGAGACGCCTGGGAGCTGGGCAGCAGCATGGTGTCCGGCGGCAAGTACTACGGGATCGGCGACGTGACGGCGTCCTCCATCAACGACGCGGCCACGGCGCTGATCAACGCGGGAAAGGTAGTGTCGGGCCTGCTGGCAGACATCAAGGATCCGGAGGCGCAGGTAGACTTCAACAAGTACCGGCTGAAGCTGGACGGCGTGGCGGACGCGGTGAGCAAGATGGGCGGCATCCCCTACGAAAACGTGCTGAATCTGGGCAAGGCCATCTTCCGGCACGGAGCCAGGGCGCTGGAGGGGGACTACATGGGCCAGTACCGGTACCTGCAGCTGACGACGGATCCCAACGGATCCTACAAGGGGGACTACTACGACCTGCTCTGGGAGGCATACCGGAAGGACAAGAAGGCCCACGCAGAGCTCTACCGCCAGATGGTGGAGGACGGATGGGATCCGGACAAGATCAAGAGCGCCATAGAAAACCGCATGAAGAAGGCCGAAGGCGTGGAAAGCGTGAAGGACCTGAAGGAACGGTATACGGCGCCGTAAGGAGGCCGAAGGCGGGGTGGGGTGTGGAGAGCGCCCCGCCCCGCTTGCTATAATCAAGGGCGAAAAGAGGTGAGAGCGTGGTCAAGCTCATTCCGCCGCCGTCTTCGATCCAGGACCGGGCGGCCTATGACTATCTATACCAGCTGCAGGAGTATCTGCGGGTGTCTTTGGCCAATCTGGGCAGCGGGATCGGCGGGGAGGACGCTGCGTCCATCGGGGGCGGCACCACC
>JAEEGL013728515.1_pt1 | contig 40168 bp, 29 predicted proteins | sample 9134231 | NCBI WGS metagenome assembly JAEEGL01 (sample SAMN16246548, study PRJNA631951) | gut metagenome | biome: gut microbiome; feature: rumen; material: fiber-attached | host: Bos | place: Iran: Karaj | collected 2018-10
TCTACAGGAAACAGATGACTTTTGCAACAATTAATTCATCAGAATCTTCTGCCGATCACAGCTTCCTGCAGGCTTTTGGGCAGTTCCACGTAGGAATTGGGCTCCATGCTGTAATTCGCTCTTCCCTGCGTGCGGCTGCGGAGATCTGTAGAGTAGCCGAACATCGAAGCGAGCGGAACGAGCGCCGTAATGGTGGCGCCGCCGTTGCGGATGTCGGTACCGGAGACCTGTCCGCGTCTGGAGTTCAGATCGCCGATCACATCGCCCATGTAAACATCCGGCGCTGTGACGGAGACTTTCATGATCGGCTCCATCAGTGTGGGCTGAGCTTTGGCGCAGGCCTCTTTGAAGGCCATGCTTCCGCAGATCTTGAACGCGAGCTCGCTGGAGTCGACTTCGTGGAACGATCCGTCGAGAAGCGTGACCTTGACGTCGACGACAGGATATCCGGCGAGGATACCGGAGAGCATTGCTCCCTGGATACCTTGGTCGACGCTGGGGATGAACTCCTTCGGGATCGCGCCACCGGTGATCTGGCTGACGAACTCGTATCCTTTCCCGGGGTTGGGCTCGACCTGAAGCTTGACGTGGGCGAACTGGCCTTTGCCTCCGGTCTGCCGCACATAGCGGGTGTCCGCCATAGCGGGAACGCGGATGGTCTCCTTATAGGATACCTGCGGCTTGCCGACGTTCGCTTCCACCTTGAACTCACGGAGCAGACGGTCGACGATGATCTCCAGATGCAGTTCTCCCATGCCGGCGATGATCGTCTGACCGGTCTCTTCGTCGGTATAGGTCTTGAATGTGGGATCTTCCTCGCTGAGCTTCGAAAGCGCGATCGCCATCTTTTCCTGGCCGGCCTTGGTCTTGGGCTCGATCGCCACACGGATGACCGGTTCCGGGAACACCATGGATTCGAGCACGACCTGTCGCTTGTCGTCGCAGAGCGTATCGCCCGTTCTGGTGTTCTTCAATCCTACGACGGCAGCGATCTCTCCGGCATAGACAGCGTCAATGTCTTCCCGATGGTTGGCATGCATGTGCAGCAGCCTTCCAAGGCGTTCTCTCTGCCCTCTGACCGGATTCATCGCCGTCTCTCCGGCCTTGATGGAACCGGAGTAAACGCGAAGGAACGCGAGCCGTCCAACGAACGGGTCGGTCATCACTTTGAAGACCAGCGCTGCGAACGGGCCTTTCGGATCCGCCGGAAGAGATACTTCCTCGTCGTTCTTCGGGTTGATCCCCGTAACGGGCGGCACGTCAAGCGGAGAGGGAAGGTAATCCACCACTGCGTCCAGCAGTTTCTGTACGCCTTTGTTCCTGTAGGAGGTCCCGCAGACGACAGGGATCATATCTCCCGCTACGGTAGCCTTCCGGATCGCAGTTTTCAGCCGCTCAACAGGGATGTCCTCCCCTTCCAGATACATCTCGGCGATGTCATCGTCGTAAAGGGAAACGGCGTCGATCAGCTTTTCGCGGTATTCCTCCGCCTGGTCTCTGTACTCTTCAGGAATAGGCTCCACGCGCATATCCTTGCCGAGGTCGTCGTAATAAATGACAGAATCCATATCCACAAGATCGATGATCCCGTGGAAGGAAGCCTCGGACCCGATCGGGAGCTGTATGGGAACGGCATTCGCTCTCAGGCGTTCATAGATCATCTCCAGAACATGGAAATAATCTGCGCCGGTGATGTCCATCTTGTTGATGTAGATCATCCGGGGGACATTGTAATGATCTGCCTGGCGCCATACCGTTTCCGTTTGAGGCTCAACGCCGCCTTTGGCACAGAGCACCGTTACGCAGCCGTCCAGGACACGAAGGCAGCGCTCCACTTCAGCAGTAAAATCTACATGTCCCGGAGTATCGATGATGTTGATGCGATGGTCTTTCCAAAAGCAGGTGGTGGCAGCGCTGGTGATGGTGATGCCGCGTTCCTGCTCCTGGACCATCCAGTCCATAGTGGCGTTACCCTCATGGACTTCTCCGAGTTTGTAGTTTACTCCCGTGTAGAACAGGATCCGTTCGGTAGTGGTGGTCTTTCCGGCGTCTATGTGCGCCATGATACCGATATTTCTTGTTTTTTCGAGAGAGAGTTGTTCGGCCATGGAAGCGTTAACCTCTGTTCGCTGTTACCAGCGGTAGTGTGCGAAGGCCTTGTTGGACTCGGCCATCTTATGCGTATCCTCGCGTTTCTTGACCGAGGAGCCGGTGTTGTTGACGGCGTCCATGATCTCGCCGGCAAGGCGTTCCTTCATGGTCTTCTCGCCGCGTTTGCGGGAGTAGCCGATGAGCCAGCGAAGGCCAAGGGTCTGACGACGCTCAGGACGCACTTCGATGGGCACCTGATATGTAGCGCCGCCGACACGGCGTGCTTTAACTTCCAGCGAAGGCATGATGTTGTTCAGCGCTTCTGTGAAAGCTTCCAGCGGATCGCGGTTGAGCTTGTTCTGAATGATCTCGAAGGCATCGTACACGACTTTCTGAGCGACGCCCTTTTTGCCGTCCAGCATAACACCGTTGATCAGTTTTGTGACCAGTACGCTGTTATATACGGGATCCGGCAAGATTTCTCTTTTGGGAACATTACCTCTTCTGGGCACTATGCTTCCCTCCTTCATTATAAAATGATATCAAAGGTACTCGACGGATTCTCACCGCCGTTGTGCCCCAAGGTTTTATTAAAAACCAACAGGGCACTGTTGGGTCTCATCACTTCTTACCCGCTTTCGGCCTCTTCGCGCCGTACTTGCTGCGTCCCTGACGACGGCCGTCAACGCCCTGCGAATCGAGGGTGCCGCGAATGATGTGGTAACGGACGCCGGGAAGGTCTTTCACACGGCCGCCGCGGATCATCACGACAGAGTGCTCCTGAAGATTGTGACCGACACCGGGGATATAAGCAGTGACTTCATATCCATTCGTGAGGCGGACACGGGCGATCTTACGGAGAGCGGAGTTCGGCTTCTTGGGGGTCGAGGTACGCACTGCGGTGCATACACCGCGCTTCTGAGGAGAGGACTGGTTCGTCTCGCGGTTTTTCAGGGTGTTCATACCCTTCTGCATCGCGGGAGAATTGGATTTGAACGTGACCTGTTCTCTTCCCTTCCGTACGAGCTGATTAAAAGTCGGCATGGTTTTCCTCCTTTCTTTTGAACTGTGCGGCACAAAACCACACGTTTGCAGATTTTAGCACATTGCACAATAATAGTCAAGAAATTTCTGTAAAAATTCCGAGGCGCGAACGCCTCGGAATTTTTATGCTTGATGCCGGTGATCAGAGCGCGTTCGTGAGTTTTTTGAGCTCCGAGAGATCGACGTAATCCGCTTCTTCTTCCACGGACTCGTCGGTCTCGATCTCGAACTGGCGGTATACATCCAGCCCGGATCCGGCAGGGATCAGCTTGCCGATGATGACGTTCTCCTTAAGACCGATCAGATGGTCTACCTTGCCTTTGATCGCCGCGTCGGTGAGTACCTTTGTCGTCTCCTGGAAAGACGCTGCGGACATCCAGCTGTCGGTGGCAAGCGAAGCCTTCGTGATGCCAAGCAGCACCATCGCGCCGGTAGCGGGTTTCAGATCCGTCTCGCCGGCGGCGATCCGCTGGGCCACCTTGGCGTTCTCATCCTTGAATTCGTTGATGTCGACCTGGGAGCCGGAGAGGAGGCCGGTATCACCGGGCTCTTCCACGCGGATCTTGCGCATCATCTGGCGCACGATCACTTCGATATGCTTGTTGTTGATGTCCACGCCCTGCTGACGGTAGACCTTCTGGACTTCCTGAACGAGATAGTTCCGGACGCCGGAACGGCCGAATTCGTCGTCGTTGACGCCGCGGATGCGGAGCACGTCGTGCGGGTTCAGCGCGCCGCGGGTAAGCTCCTGCCCTTTGTCCACGTGATCGCCGTTCTCCACGAGGATACCGGCGGAATACGGCACCTGGTAAACGCGCGTCTCGCCCTCTTCCTCGTTAGAGACCGAGATCGCGATCATGTTCTTGCGCGTTTCCTCTTTGGATACAACGCCGCTGATCTCGCTGAGCACGGCCATCTTCTTGGGTTTTCTGGCCTCAAACAGCTCTTCGACTCGCGGAAGGCCCTGGGTGATATCGTCGCCGGCGACGCCGCCGCTGTGGAAGGTACGCATCGTCAGCTGCGTGCCGGGCTCGCCGATAGACTGGGCCGCTATAACGCCGACAGCCTCGCCTGCGCAGACCGGCTTGCCGGTAGCGAGGTTCATGCCGTAGCATTTCGCGCACACACCGACGCGTGCTTCGCAGCTCAGCACGCTGCGCACATCGACAACGAAAATGCCCTTATTGACGAGCGTACGTGCATCGGAGGACATCAGCAGCGTGTCCGTATCAAAGAGGATCTCGCCGGTTTCGGGGTCGGCGACCGGTCGGGACGGAAAACGGCCGTGGATGTTCTCGCCGAAGGAGCGGATATAATCGTCATACTTCGGATCGTCGCGGTCGAAGTGCCGCACGGAAACACCGCGGGAGTCCATAGCGGTCGCAGGAACGCCTTCGGTCGTACCGCAGTCCTGCTCGCGGATGATCACGTCCTGGCTGACGTCGACCATACGGCGGGTCAGGTAACCGGAGTCAGCGGTACGCAGAGCCGTATCGGCCATGCCTTTTCGGGCGCCGCGGGTAGAAATGAAGTATTCCAATACGCTCAGGCCTTCACGGAAATTGGCCTTGATGGGGATCTCGATGGTCTTGCCCGATGTATTCGCCATCAGGCCGCGCATACCGGCCAGCTGACGGATCTGGGCAGCGGAGCCTCGGGCGCCGGAAGTGGCCATGATGTTGATGGGGTTGAATTCATCAAGGTTGTCCATCAGCGCCTTGGCGACGTCGCTCGTGGTCTTTTCCCACTCTTCAACGACCATGCGGTAACGCTCGTCGTTGGTAATGTAGCCGCGCCGGAACTGCTTCTCAATATCGAGCACGGTCTTTTCCGTGTCTTCGATCTTCTGCTTTTTCGACTCGGGGACTACCATGTCGGCAATAGAGATCGTGATGCCGCTCTTGGTGGAGTACTTGTAACCCTGCGCCTTGATGTTGTCGAGCACTTCGGCGGAGATCGTAAATCCGTGCTTCTGGATGCAGCGGTCAATGATCTCGCCGAGTTTTTTCTTGTCGACCTTGAAGCTGATCTCGTAATCGAAAGCATGCTCGGGATCGCTGCGGTCCACGAAGCCCAGATCCTGCGGGATAGGTTCATTGAAGATGATGCGGCCGACCGTGGTGTTGATGATACGGTGCTTCTTGACGCCGTCGATGGTCTTGAACACGCGTACGCGGATCGGGCTGTGCAGGGTGACGGCCCCGTCCTGATAGGCCATCAGCGCCTCTTCCGGATTGGAAAAGACCATGCCTGTCCCCTGCTCTTCCCGCTCGTAGGTAAGATAATAGGAACCAAGGACCATATCCTGCGTGGGGATGGAGTGGGGGTGGCCGTCCTGCGGGCGGAGCAGGTTGTTCACGGAGAGCATCAGGATCCGCGCTTCCGCCTGCGCCTCTGCGCTGAGCGGTACGTGGATGGCCATCTGGTCTCCGTCAAAGTCGGCGTTGTAGGCCGTGCAGGTCAGCGGGTGGAGCTTCAGCGCCCTGCCCTCGACCAGGACGGGTTCAAAGGCCTGGATGCCCAGACGGTGCAGCGTAGGCGCACGGTTCAGCAGCACAGGATGCTCTTTGATGACGACGTCCAGCGCGTCCCAGACTTCCGGTCTTTGCCGGTCGACCATCTTTTTGGCCTGTTTGATGTTGGTAGCCTTGGCGTCCTCCACAAGCTTCTTCATTACGAACGGCCGGAACAGCTCGATAGCCATTTCCTTGGGAACGCCGCACTGGTACATTTTCAGCTCCGGACCGACGACGATAACGCTGCGTCCGGAATAGTCGACGCGCTTGCCGAGCAGGTTCTGACGGAACCGTCCCTGCTTGCCCTTAAGCATATCGCTGAGCGACTTGAGCGGGCGGGAGTTCGCGCCTACGACAGCACGGCCGCGACGGCCGTTGTCGATCAGGCTGTCGACCGCTTCCTGCAGCATGCGTTTTTCGTTACGGACAATGATATCCGGCGCGTTGAGCGTCATGAGCCTCTTCAGGCGGTTGTTCCGGTTGATGACCCGGCGGTAAAGGTCATTCAGGTCACTCGTGGCAAAGCGGCCGCCGTCGAGCTGGACCATGGGCCGGATCTCGGGCGGGATCACCGGCAGCACATCGATGATCATCCAGGTCGGATCGTTCCCGGACTGGACGAACGCGTCGACGACCTCGAGCCTCTTGACGATCTTCGCTTTCTTCTGACCGGAAGCGGTCTTCAGTTCGGCGCGCAGCTCCTTCGAAAGCTCCTCGCAGTTGATATCGGCGAGCAGTTTCTTGACAGCTTCGGCGCCCATGCCGGCCTGAAAATCATCCTCATACTTTTCGAGCATGTCGCGATAGCGGGACTCGCTGAGCAGTTCGCACTTCTTCAGGGGCGTGTTGCCCGGGTCCGTCACGATATAGGAGGCAAAATACAGTACCTTTTCCAGATTGCTCGGCGTGATGTCGAGCATCAGGCCCATGCGGGAAGGAATGCCCTTGAAATACCAGATATGGCTCACGGGCGAAGCGAGCTCGATGTGCCCCATGCGCTCGCGGCGGACCTTGCTTTTGGTGATCTCCACGCCGCAGCGGTCGCAGATCTTTCCCTTATAGCGGATCTTCTTATACTTACCGCAATGGCATTCCCAGTCTTTGGTGGGCCCAAAGATGCGCTCGCAGAACAGGCCGTCCCGTTCCGGCTTGAGCGTGCGGTAGTTGATCGTTTCCGGCTTTTTGACTTCACCGTGGGACCAGCCCCGGATCATATCAGGAGAAGCGATACCGATCTGAATGGCTTCAAAAGGTGCGTAGCTCATAGGTCCTCCTCCCCTTCCACATCGTCGGAATAGTCGTTGAATTCGGGTTCTTCCGTGTTTTCTTCGAAAATGTCCTGCGTCCGGTCGATCTCAAATCCGCCGGAGCTGAGTTCTGACTCGCTGGAGCGGTATTCTTCAGAGCGGAAATCCATACGCGCGCCGACGGGATAATCGTCATCGTCGTCTTCCTTCAGTTCGATCTCCTGTCCGTCATGATCCAGGACGCGGACGTCCAGACACAGGGACTGGAGCTCTTTGACAAGGACCTTGAAGGACTCGGGAACGCCGGGAGCGGGGATGTTGTGCCCCTTTACGATGCTCTCGTAAGTGCGGACGCGCCCCGTTACATCGTCGGATTTCACCGTCAGGATCTCCTGAAGGGTATGCGCGGCGCCGTAGGCTTCCAGGGCCCAGACTTCCATTTCGCCGAAACGCTGTCCGCCGAACTGGGCTTTGCCGCCCAGGGGCTGCTGCGTGACCAGACTGTACGGTCCGGTGGACCGGGAGTGGATCTTGTCGTCTACCAGGTGATGCAGCTTGAGGAAGTAGACCCAGCCGACCGTGACGTCATTGTCAAACTGCTCGCCGGTACGTCCGTCATAGAGGACGCTCTTTCCGTCTTCCCGCAGTCCGGCCTGTTTGAGAGTGCTGCGGATGGTGGTCTCGTTCGCACCGTTGAAGATCGGGGTGGCGACCTTCCAGCCGAGAGCCTGCGCAGCATAGCCGAGGTGTACTTCGAGCACCTGCCCGATGTTCATTCGGGAGGGCACGCCCAGAGGGTTGAGTACGATGTCCAGCGGCGTTCCGTCGGGCAGATACGGCATATCCTCGCGGGGCAGGATCCGTGACACGACGCCCTTGTTGCCGTGGCGGCCGGCCATCTTATCGCCCACGCTGATTTTTCTCTTCTGCGCGATGTATACTCTTACGACCTGGTTCACGCCGGGAGACATCTCATCGCCCGCCTCACGGGTAAAGACCTTCACGTCAACGATGATGCCGCTTTCGCCATGAGGCACGCGCAGTGACGTGTCTCTCACTTCACGGGCCTTTTCGCCGAAGATCGCGCGCAGGAGCCTCTCCTCGGCCGTGAGGTCCGTCTCGCCCTTCGGCGTGACCTTACCCACCAGGATGTCTCCGCTGCGTACTTCCGCGCCCACGGAGATGATGCCGCGCTCGTCGAGATATTTCAGAGCGTCATCGCCGACGCCGGGGATGTCTTTGGTGATCTCCTCGGGTCCGAGCTTCGTGTCCCTGGAGTCACACTCGTATTCCTCCACGTGGATGGACGTGTAAACGTCATCCATCACGAGGCGTTCATTGAGCAGGACGGCGTCCTCGTAGTTGTAGCCTTCCCATGTGGCAAAGCCTACGAGCACGTTCTTGCCGAGGCTGATCTCGCCCTGGGAGGTGGACGGCCCGTCTGCCAGCACGTCGCCGGAGCGCACACGCTCGCCGACCCTCACGATCGGACGCTGGTTGAAGCACGTTCCCTGGTTGGACCGCGCGAATTTGATCAGTTCATAGTCCTTTCGCTCGCCGGAGTCATACTGGACAGTAACGGAGTCGGCGCTGACACGCGTAACGGTACCGTCCCCTTCGGCGATGACGACAACGCCGGAGTCCACAGCGCAGCGGTGCTCGATGCCGGTAGCGACGATCGGCTGCTGGGTGGTCATCAGAGGCACTGCCTGCCGCTGCATGTTCGCGCCCATCAGCGCACGGTTGGCGTCGTCGTTCTCCAGGAAGGGGATCATGGCGGTGGCGATGGAGATCATCATTCTCGGGGAGAGGTCCATGAAATCGACCTTCTCTTTGTCGACTTCGATGATCTCGTCCCTGTGCCGGCAGGTGACGCGCTTGTTGAGAAGGTGCCCTTCTTCATCCAGAGGCTCGGTCGCCATGGCCATGATGTACTGGTCTTCCTGATCGGCGGTCATGTATACGACTTCGTCCGTGACGATCCCCGTCGCCTTGTCGATGCGGCGGTACGGAGAGATCAGGAAACCGTAGGAATCTACGCGGGCAAAGGAAGAGAGATAGTTGATCAGGCCGATGTTCGGACCTTCCGGCGTCTCGATCGGGCAGAGCCTGGCGTAGTGGCTGTAATGGACGTCACGTACGTCAAAGTTGGCTCTCTCGCGGCTGAGACCGCCGGGACCGAGGGCGGAGATCCTCCGCTTGTGCGTCAGTTCGGCCAGCGGGTTTGTCTGATCCATGAACTGGCTCAGGGGGCTCGATCCAAAGAATTCCTTGATGGCGGCCGTTACGGGGCGAATGTTGATCAGGCTCTGCGGCGTAATGTTTCCCACGTCCTGCACGGTCATCCGTTCACGGATGACGCGCTCCATCCGGGCAAAGCCGATCCGGAACTGGTTCTGAAGGAGTTCGCCGACACTGCGCACACGGCGGTTGCCCAGATGGTCGATGTCATCCGGCTCACCGATGCCATGCGAGAGGCAGCACAGATAGTTTGCGGCAGAGAAGATGTCGTCGCAGATGACGTGCATCGGCATCAGGTCGTCGATATGGGCAGCGAGTATATCCCGGAGTTCATCTCCCTGGTACTCTTCCATATACTGTTTGAGGAGCAGGAAACGGACCTTCTCCTTCAGCCCGATCTCTTCGCGGATGATCCTGCGGTTCTCGTCGGCGTCATCGGAGAAGCTCAGGAAATCAGCGGGATCGACCATGCCGTTGGAGAACACGCGGATCACTTCCGGTTCTTCCCCGGTAGTTTCAGAACCGCTCTGGTCGGAGGCGGTCTTCGCAAAGATCACAACGGCGTTCACGCCGCGGCGCTCAAGTTCTCTGACCAGTTCGCCGGTAAGGACTGCGTTCGCATCGGCGATGATCTCGCCGGTCAGCGGATCGGCCGCCGGCTCAGCGAGCGTATATCCTACCACGCGCGGATACAGCGCAAGCTTCTTGTTAAACTTATATCTGCCCACCTGGGAGATGTCGTATCTGCGATGGTCAAAGAACAGGCTCTCGAGAAGGCTCTCGCTGGTCTCAACCGTGGGAGGATCGCCGGGACGCAGTTTGCGGTAGATCTCCAGCAGGCAGCTTTCACGGGTAACGCAGGGATCCTTTCCGCCGTAAGCGTCTTTATCGAGCGTGGTCCGGATCAGTTTTTCGTTGCCGAAGATCTCCATCAGGGCCTCGTTCGTAACAGCGCCGCCCTTATAATTATCGATACAGCTCAGCCAGGTATAGGGCTTATCCTCTTTATACGCGCCGAGCGCCTTCAGCAGGAGCGTAGCGTTCAGCTTGCGGTTCTTGTCGATACGGACGTAGAAGATGTCGTTGAGATCCGTTTCGTATTCCAGCCACGCGCCATGATAAGGAATGATGGTGGTGCCGTAAACGGAACTGTTGGTCTTATCAGTCTTCTTATCATAATAAATGCCGGGCGAACGGACGATCTGAGAAACGATGACACGCTCAGCACCGTTGATGATAAAGGTGCCGCTGGCGGTCATGAGCGGGAAGTCTCCCATGAAGATCTCCTGCTCCTTGATCTCTTCCGTCTCACGGTTGTGCAGCTGTACGCTCACTTTGAGAGGCGCCGCATACGTAGCGTCCCTCGCTTTGCACTCCGCTTCGGAATACTTCGGCTGATTGCTGATGGTGTAGTCAACGAACCTCAGCTCATAGTTTCCGGAAAAGTCGGAAATGGCGTCCACGCCCTTGAATACATCCCGAAGTCCTTCCTCCAAAAACCATTTGTAGGAATTCTTCTGGATCTCAAGGAGGTGAGGCATATCCTGGACTTCTTCCGAACGGGCAAAGCTCTTACGGATCGTTTTCCCGTACCTTACGTCTTTAGGCATCGATTGTCTCCCTTCCGCCTGCAGGATGGCGTTCATTCGCTTGTGAAAAATGCGCAAAAGATTCTCCCGGATGAGTTGTTAAAAATATATGCTTTTGCTTGACAGGAACACAGCATTTTGCTAAACTGCTAATGAAAATGAGTTATTGTGCGCAGTTGAACATAATAAACAGCAATACATTTTACCAAGATGCTTTTGCGTTGTCAAGAGCATTTTCTCTATTTTGAGCAAAAGAGCCCCGGGGCGATCCTGACGTATCGGATCTCCCCGGGGCTCTTGTTCTGCCGTTTATTTTTTCGTTCTGTGGTTGATGAAATAGTCCGTCAGGCTGATTCCGCCCTTGCTCTCCGTGAGGCCGGTGCCTACGACGAACAGCACGTCGTCAATGTCGTAAAGATCCACGAACTTTGTCAGCGTGAAGTTGTTTGTGTATCGTATGTCCAGAACGTAAACATACTGGTAATGCTGTGTCAGATAGTACACGAAGGGATTCCCGAAGGACGTCTTGATCGCGAGGCACGAGGAGCCGTCCGTGATATCGTTGTTGATAAACGTCACTTTAGCCCTGTCTGTCCCCAGGAACGTCTGGTACAGCGCGCCGGAGGCGCTGTGGGTCCTGTCATACAGCAGTTCGTGTTCTTTCCCGAGTTCGGTGGAGACGTTGAAGTCCATATACATATGGACGTCCCCGGGCGGTTCATACGCGTAGACGGTATCCGGATTCTCCGCCATGTACTTGTTCTGGTTCGCTTTGTAATAATATGTACCGAGATATCCCGGCCATGCGATCTCCCTGTATTCGCTCAGAGGGACAGGTTCCACGCCGGCGACCTTGCACCAGGCGACATAGGCATAGTACGCCCCTCTGGCCGTCCAGTGGTGATCCGTTCGGAAACAAATGTACTCGTTGTTGTGCGCTACCATTTCGGGGATTGGATCCACAGTCTTCACGCGGGGATCCATGTTTCCGTACATATAGGCAAGCACATCCTCTTCCAGGACGCAGCCGTACTTAATGCGGTCTTCCGCCTTGAGCATGGAAGTGGTGTTTTCCGGAACGATGAGACAGTACACGTTCGCTATGCCGTCCAACTTTTCCGCGGCGGTGCCCATCAGTTCAACGAATCTGTCTGCATGGTATTTCACGAAGACCGTGATCTTGTAGGCAGCGTCACCGATCTGAAGGACTCTTCCGACACCGACGAAATCATCATCGTCGATCTCAACACCGCCCCATTCCTCAGATGTGCTTTCGTTGAGCCCGGAGTCCTCGGAAACTGATGTCTCATCCGGTACGATCTCTTCCGGAGCCTCCGGCGCAGACGGTTCCTCTGAGGCCTCTTCCGTTTCGGCCGGGGCATCCCGAGGCTGCTCCGGCTGAGGCGCGGCGTCGGTGTGTCCCGAAGGGGGCGGCACGGGCACCGCGTCGCTTGCGGCGGTCTCACCATAGATCACGACCGTGTTGATACCGTAAAGATCTTTAAAGCTCTGCGCCTTGTCGATCCATGAATCGCGAAAAGTAAAGGTGTCGGAGAACCATGCGTCGATACCGCTGAAATAGCTTCCATCAAATAAGGCAGAAACGCTGAACTTCGGAAACGCCGACAGTTCCCGTTTTTCCGCGTCAGAGACCGTCGGCCGCAGCGGAAGGAGCCAGGCAATGACCGTGACCGCAGCCATCGCCAGGAAAAACGGGATAGAGCGCACAAGATGTCTCCGCGTCCCGTCTGTATTCTCTTTTTTTGCCAGATGCCTGTGGCTGTTTTTTTCGACCATTTGCAAAACTCCGGGATGTCAGAATCGATAATACAAAAACGGGTTGTAGCTGGAGCCGACGAGCGCCGCGGTCGAAAGCACGAGAAGGAACACCGGAACGACAGCGTACGTACAGATCTCCATGAATGTCTCGGGGATGCCGTGGCCTGCCGCTTTTTTCCATAGCCATTGGCAGAAGCGGCGGATCAGCGGCGTGACGGCGATGGCACAGAAGATCAGGATGAACAGGTTGTTTTTCAGGAGCGTGGCTGTGGAGAAATCCAGGAAACGGTTTCCGTTCAGGCCGAATAGGCCACGGAGCACGGCAAGGCTGTAGCGTACGTTGCCAAACCGGAAGATGACGCGGGAGAAAACCAGGATGAGCATAAGATAGACATGTCCGAACACTCCCGGGAGCTTATCCAGGTGCTTCTGGAAAAAGAACTGTTCCAGGATCATGAACAGGCACCAGTACAGGCCCCACAGCACAAAACTCCAGGAGGCGCCGTGCCAAAGCCCGGTGCAGGCCCAGATCACAACCATCGTGAAGATCGACTGCATCACCATGCCGGTCTTCCGGTTGAACCTTTTCGTGAAGAATTTTCTCACCCTCAGCGCCGGCCCCAGCGTCAGAGGATAGTACAGATAGTCACGGAACCACTGGCCGAGCGTCATATGCCAGCGGCGCCAGTACTCCCCTGCCGAGCGCGCCAGATACGGGTAATTGAAGTTCTCCGGATAATGGAAACCAAGCATCAGGCCCATACCAATGGCCATATCGGAGTATGCAGAGAAATCAAAATAGACCTGGATGACGGACACAAGCAGGCCGATCCAAAGACCGACGACAGAGACGCCTGAAAGTGTGTTGATGTTGGCCGAGAGCAGTGAGAGATCGGAAAGGACCGTATCAGACAGCAGCAGCGAGTCTGCGATGGCACCGCAGGCATTGGCGAGGATCACTTTTTTCGCCAGTCCGAGGCAGAAGCGGAAACAGCCCCGGTCGATCTCTCCCCTGCCGCTCCGTTCCACATACAGTTCCCGGTCGATCGTTTTATACCGCACGATCGGTCCGGCGATGCACTGATGGAACAACGCGGCGAAAAGCAGGACGTGCCAGTACTCTTTCTGCGCCGGCGCCTCGCCGCGGTAAACGTCGATCACGTAACTGAGAAGCTGGAATGTATAAAACGAGATGCCCAGCGGCAGCGCTATATTCGCGATAAAGGCAGGAGGTTCTCCAAACACGGAGGCGAACATCTTCCCGTATTTGAAAAAACCGATAAGTCCAAGGTTCACAACGCAGGTCAGGGCGACCCAGGTCTTTCTTTTTTTGACTTCACTTTTATCGAGCGCCTGGATCTGCAGAGCGAAATACCAGTCGAAAAACGCCATCGCCGCCAGCAGCAGGACGTACTTTGGCTCCCCCCAGGCATAAAACGCCAGGGAGAACACAAGGAGGCATATATTCTTTGCGCGTAGGGTCCGGCACAGAGAGTATGCGACCAGATTCAGGGGGAGAAACGCAAAGAGGAATACCAAGCTGGAAAAAACCATGTCTCACCTGTCCGCCTGCGGTAGTGCCCGCAGCTTCTTTCTATCGATCTTCCCGTTGTAGGTCCTGGGGATGCCGTCTACTTTCTCGATCCTCGAAGGGATCTTATAGTCTTCCAGAGACCGCCGCAGTTCCTGTGCGATCATCCGGGGCGAGAATCCCGCCCCGTCCTCCATGCACACCAGCAGACGGAGCACCGTTCCTGCGGAAGGATCTTCCGATGACGTACAGGCGCAGTCGCGGACTCCCGCGCAGCGGAGCACGGCGTCCTCCACTTCCGTCGGGGCCACCTTTTTGCCGCCGATGTTGATCACGTCGTCTCCGCGCCCGAGGAAATAGAGATAACCATCTTTGTCCAGACGGCCTCGGTCGGAGGTCACAAACCACCCGTCCCGGAAAACAGACGCCGTCAGTTCCGGTTCGTTAAGATAGTACAGCATCACCATAGGCGTGCGGATCCGGATGATATCGTCTTCGTCGATCTGTACCTCGACACAGTCATACGGCTTGCCGAGGCAGCCTTTTGCCGCGCATGAGGAGTTATAGTCGATATTGCAGACGCTTCCGAGTTCGGAGCTGCCGTATGCCTCGATAAGGCGCGTCGAAGGCAAAAGGGAGCGCATCTTTTCCCGGTCGTTCTCCGGGAACGGCGCGGAAGCGGTCATAACGAAGTGAAGTCTGCCGTCCAGCCGTGAAAGCTGTTCTGCGGAAAACAGCAGCAGGATCCGAACACCGGAAGGTGGGAGATAGAGCGTGTTCACACCGTATCTGTCGATGTTCTCATAGAACGCTTTCAGGTCCTTCAGCCCGTCCATGATCACGATCGTCCCGCCAGCGTGGATCGCCATATGCAGCCGGTGGAGGCCGCCGGCATGGTTGAGCGCCGTAACGACAAGGATCACCGTGTCATCCGAGACGCCGAGAGAGGGATTGATAGTCTCAAGATAAGCCTCGATCCCCCGCCTGCTGTGGACAACGCCCTTTGACTTCCCCGTTGTCCCTGTCGTGAACAGGATCTCTCCGGGGAGGTCTGGATCAGGCATAGGCGGCATCTCGATCTCAGGACAGGACGCCGCCTCTTCTTCCGCCATGCGCATAAGGGTTTCGAGCGTGATATGCGCGCGGGAGGAGGCGATCTCGGAGCCGGTAACGATCAGAGACGCACCGATCTCGTCTGCGATAGCGTTGGCCCTGTCCTGAGGGATCCTGTGCTCCGCCGGAACGTGTACCGCGCCGAGAAGGTGGATCCCGTAGCAGGCCGCCACGAAAGAGAAATCGGGAACGGCTTCCAAGAGGATAACGCTGTTTTTGTCCATGCCGAGAGACGAGAGCGCACGCGCGGCCCCAAGAGCTCGCTGCGCTGTCTCAAGATAAGACCATGTACGCCCGCCAACGATGACCGCGGGCTTATCGGGTGTTCTCTCTGCGTGTTCGAACAGGCGCCGGGTAACGAATGCCATGCTTATTTCATCCTTTTTTCAACGAGCGCGGTGATGGCGTCGATGGAGTTGAAGTTCTCCGGAGACAGGTCTTCGAAGGAAAAGCTCACGTCGTATTCGGTTGCCAGTTCGCCGACGATCTGCACAATGCTGAGCGAACTGAGGATCCCGTCGTCCACAAGGCGGTCTGAAGAGCAGAAATCGATGGCGGGGAATACGTCGTTCAAAAGGCTGAGGATCTCTTCTTTCACGGTATCGTCTCCTTTAGTAAGTATCTTTGAAATATTACTCTCACGGGAAGAAAATGTCAACTTAACGGGCTGTATGCAAAAAACAGCATTCGAAGCGGCTCGAATGCTGTTCTGGCTTACTTTTCTCCGGTGCTCCCGAAACCACCCGCTCCCCTGTCGGTGTCTGATAGTGCGCCGGCTTCCCGAAACACCAGTTCCGTACATGGGAGAAGCACCATTTGAGCGATCCGCTCCCCGGGTTCAACGACGCGATCCTCCCCTGAATCGTTGTGGAGCGCGACAATGTATTCCCCCCGGTAATCCGAGTCGCAGACGCCGACGCAGTTGGCCGGACGCAGGGCGCGTTTCGCGGCAAGGCCGCTGCGGGCAAAAAGTGCAGCGAACCAGCCATTGGGGATCTCAAAAGCGAGCCCTGTCCCAACGGGCACTGTGCCGTGCGGCGGGATGGCGACCGGTTCGGGTATACAGGCGTACAGATCATATCCGGCGGCATAAGCTGACCCGTGAGTCGGTACCCGCGCCTCCGGCCGGAGTTTCCTGTAGACCAGTTCCATAAACATCTGTCCTCCTTCCGGGACCTGCCTCAGTTCATTTCGTCTGTGAAATGAAATGACGGTTGTCCATGAAATACTTCACGCCGGAGATCAGCGTCAGCGCAGCGCAGAGCCAGCAAAGGGCTTTTGCAGCTGCAGCGGTAAAAGATGGGTCCAGCCCGATACCCATGCAGAAATAGAACAGCACGATCGATATCATCTGAACGGCAGTCTTGACTTTCCCCAGTTTATTTGCCGCGATGACGCGCCCTTGCTTATCGCCTGCAGCGACCATGCGAAGACCGGATATGGCAAATTCCCTGGTGATCACAAGGATGAGCACGATCGGGTGGCAAACGCCTTCCAGCAGCATATAAATGAATGCCGTTGTCGTAAGGATCTTATCTGCAAGCGGATCGGCGAATTTCCCGAAATCGGTCACAAGTCCGCGGCTGCGTGCGATCCTGCCGTCCAGAGCGTCCGTGATGCTTGCCAGTGCAAATACGATGAACGCCAAGAGATACCAGGCTCTGCCGCCGGCTCGGAGCGCCAGCGATGCAAACACCACGAAAGCCGGTACCAGCGCTATTCGTGCGACCGTTAGCTTATTGGGAAGATTCATGACACCTTCCTCCTTCTGCGTTATCGGATCCGGGAAACGATGTTCCCTTTTTTCACCAGAAATGCGCTTTGAGCCAGATCCATCATAGGCCTGTCGACGAAAGAATCCGAATAGAACTCTTCGACGGTCACATGGCCCCACGCAGCCCGATATCGGTCGACTTTCGCATGGCCGCGGCAGTTGGGCGAGTTCAGCCTGCCGGTGTGCAGGTCCATCTCGGTTGCGATAAAGTGAACACCGAGCCTCGAACATACTTCCCCGATCAGGAAAGCGGGAGACGCGGAAATAATAAGATCGTCTTCTTTTTTCCGCCGGAGATACCACGGAAAGATCCCATCCATATTACTGTCCCAGAACAGCCGGGCTTCCTTCTCCGTGTCCGGGACGAAGCGCAGAACAGCGAACATCGTTTCCTTCAAAGCACCGTGGATCTCCGGATCGCGCAGATGGGACGCAGCCGTCCAGGCGATGCGCGGCAGGACGCTCAGCGCGGCGGGATAGCGGGCGATGCACCAGCGCCAGAAATGCGTTGCGCTGTCTCCGTTATAGATGGTCTTGTCAAAGTCGTAAACGTTCATTGCTTCCGGTCCTTCCTGAACGTTATCGGCTCCTCCGTGCCCCGGATCAGGCGGGAAATGTTGCCCCTGTGCTGGAACAGCACGAGGGCCGCCTCAAAGATACACAGCGCCAGCCCGAGGCGGTCAGCCTGATGCCCAAGCAGGCAGTACAGCGGAGCATAGATCAGCGCGCAGACTACGGAAGCGAGGGAGACGCGCCGGCTGATCAGTGCAGCAACAAGAAAAACAGCGATCAGGATCACAAACATCCGCCAGTCCAGCAGCAACGCGATACATCCGCAGACGGAGATGCCCTTTCCGCCCCGGAATGAATAATATGCCGGGAAGCAATGGCCGATCAGACATAGAACGCAGGCGACCTGTAGTCCGGGCACCGAACACAGCAGATACCCAAGCCCGCCGGCAACGGCTGTTTTTGCCATATCGATCGCCAGCGTAGCGAGTCCGGCCCCTAATCCGTGGACCCTGGCCATATTCGTCGCTCCGGCATTGCCGCTCCCCTGCCGGCGGATATCTATGAAGTATTTGCCCTTGGAAATGATGATCGATGCGCTGATCGAACCGATCAGGTAGCCGAAAGCGGCGCATAAAACCCATTTTGCGATCATCGTTCTCCTCCTCGGGTGTTCTTTATTTTTTTATTATACCATATACAGAACGATCTTTCCACATCATCCTTGCAGTTTTTATCGCCGCCGCGCAGGAACAGGCCCCAAAAGATAAATGGACCATGCCGTCTATCCGGCATGGCCCATCGTGTCATATATAAGATGTCAATACGAGAGCGTTCCCTCGAATACGAAGGCCGCGCCGCCGCTGAGGAATATCCTGTCATTTGAGACCGTTACGCTGAGATCTCCGCCTTTAAGGTCAACCGTGATCTCGCCGTCCCGGTCGCAGTATCCGAGTTCCACCGCAGCGGCCGCTGCCGCGCAGGCGCCTGTACCGCAGGCCATCGTTTCGCCGCTGCCGCGCTCCCATACGCGGACACGCAGCTTGTTCCGGTTCACGACCCGCACGAATTCCGTGTTGACACGCTCCGGGAAACGATCGAGGTATTCGAACGCTGGTCCGATATCTTCGAGATCCAGTACATCGATGGAGTCGCAGAACACCACGCAATGTGGATTCCCGATCGAAACGCAGGTGATGCGGTATTCTTTGCCTCCTACTGTGATCGGTTCGTTCACGATCCTCGGCAGATCAGAGATCACCGGGATCCTCCCGGGCTCGAACTCGGGCGATCCCATATCGACCTCGACAGAGCTCACCTGGCCGTCTCTGGTATAGACTCTGGCCTTCCGTATGCCTCCTGCCGTTTCTATCGTGATAAGTTCCGTTTTCAGATAGCCTTTGTCGTACATGTATTTGGCTACGCAGCGAAGATTATTTCCTGCCATCTTTCCCTCGCTGCCGTCGCGGTTGAACGAACGCATGCGCACGTCGGCCACCGAAGACTTTTCCATAAGGACGATCCCGTCTCCGCCGATGCCGTAGTGTTCCCGGCATGCACTGACACAGAGCGATTCGGGGCAGGTAATGCTGCCGTCGAAGTTCTCGATAAAGATATAGTCGTTGCCGCAGTCCTGCATTTTTACAAAGGGGATCCTCTGCCGCCAGTGACGCATGTTGTTGATGTCTACGAGTTCCGTGCTGTTCTGGCTGAAGCGGCTCGCTATGATATCGGCCAGTGCGTTGGCGGTATCCGTGGACGTCAGGCAGGGAATGCCCAGCTGCATCGCCCTGCGGTGCAAAGCGATGTAGTCACCCATCGTGCCGTCCTTCACTGCGCCGGTGTACAGGATATAGCAGAGGTCTCCGTTCTCCATCAGCGTATGGATCTCATCGCCTTCCGTGGCGTTAGGGACCATCGCAACGTCGATGCCGAGTGACGATATCACCTCCGCCGTACTGCGCGTGGCGTACAGCTTCATCCCCAGATCGTGGAACCTTCTGGCCAGGGACAGAATATCCTGGCTGTCACTGTCTTCCACGCTGATGAGCACGCCGACGCCCCGGTTCGTTCCGTGAGGCGAAGGCACTGTAAGCCCTGCGGCGGTAAGCCCTTTGAACATTGCCTCTGCGAGCGTTCTTCCCACGCCAAGCACTTCGCCGGTGGATTTCATCTCCGGGCCGAGGATGGAGTTCGCATCGTTCAGTTTTTCAAAGGAGAACACAGGGACCTTCACCGCGTAATAAGGAGGTGTCCGGTACAGACCTGTACCGTAGCCCAGATCCCGCAGTTTTTCGCCGAGCATAACATGCGATGCGAGGTCAACCATGGGCACGTTGGTCACCTTGCTTATGTATGGCACGGTGCGGGACGCCCGCGGATTCACCTCGATCACATACAGTTCATTGTCGAAAATAAGATACTGGATGTTCACCAGGCCTCGCGTACCGAGGGCAAGAGCCAGTTCCCGGGAGCTCGCGCAGATCCTCGAGAGCATTTTATCGTTGAGATTATACGGCGGATAGACGGCGATCGAATCTCCGCTGTGGATGCCGGCCCGTTCTATGTGTTCCATGATGCCGGGGATCAGCACGTCTTCTCCGTCCGAGATCACATCGACCTCCAGTTCCGTTCCCGGCATATACTTATCGATCAGCACGGGATTCTCTATGCCTCCGGCCAGGATGCTGCGCATATAGCGCGCCGTGGTCTCTGAGTCGCGGGAGATCGTCATGTTCTGTCCGCCGATCACATAGGAGGGCCGGAGGAGTACCGGATAACCCAGTTCCTCGGCAGCCGCAAGGGCCTCTTCCTCGGTAAGGACTCCCCGGCCCTGCGGCCGGTGGATCCCGAACGTCTCCAGAAGCGCATCAAAGCGCGCCCTGTCTTCGGCGAGATCGATGCCGTCCGCAGACGTGCCCAGGATCCTGATCCCGTTTTCATCGAGGAAGCGCGTAAGCTTTATCGCCGTCTGCCCGCCGAAAGCTACGACCACGCCGATCGGCTTCTCCACCAGGATGATGTTCCACACATCCTCCGGGCAAAGCGGCTCAAAATACAGGCGGTCGGCGGTGTCGTAGTCGGTGGAGACCGTCTCCGGGTTGTTGTTTACGATCACAACGTCGTAACCCATTTCCCGAAGCGTCCATACGCAGTGGACCGAGCTGTAGTCAAATTCGATCCCCTGCCCGATCCGGATCGGGCCTGACCCAAGTACGAGAACCACCGGTTTTCCGCTCCGTGACAGAGCTCTCGATTCGCAGATATCGTCAAAGCACGAGTAGAAATATGGCGTTTCGGCGTCGAATTCCGCAGCGCAGGTATCCACCGTCTTATAACTCATGGCTCGTCCTGGGAGTTCCGCATTGCCGGAGATGCGGCGCAGGGCTTCATCTGTATAGCCCAGTTTCTTTCCGCGAAGGTATGAGTCTGCGTCGACTCCCTTTTTCCGGATCGTCGCCTCGTAGTCGGCCAGGTTTTTGATCCTGCTGAGGAACCAGCGGTCAATTCCTGTAACTTCATGGATCTTTTCACAGGACATGCCGCTCTTCAGAGCCTCGAAAACCGTAAAGATCCTCCGGTCGTTCTGCTCGCCGAGACGTTCTTCGAGCGGTCTGTCCGACAACGGCGGTGCATCGAGCGTGTCCAGGGAGATCTCCGCTCCCCGGACTGCCTTCATCAGCGCCATTTCAAACGACGATGCGATCGCCATCACTTCGCCGGTCGCCTTCATCTGCGTGCCCAGCTGCCGGCTGGAACCGGCAAACTTGTCGAAAGGCCATTTCGGAAACTTTACGGCGATATAATCCAGCGCAGGCTCAAAGCAGGCGCAGGTCTTTCCGGTGATATCGTTTTTGATCTCGTCGAGCGTATAGCCGAGAGCGATCCTCGTGCTGATCTTGGCGATCGGATATCCGCTCGCCTTGGACGCGAGAGCCGAGGACCGGGATACGCGCGGGTTCACTTCGATCACGGCGTAGCGGAAGCTGTTCGGGTCGAGCGCGAACTGGCAGTTGCATCCGCCGACGATCCCGATCCTGTCTACGATCTGCAGTGCCGCGGACCGGAGTATCTGGTACTCCTTATCGGAGAGTGTTAGCGCCGGAGCGACCACAATGGAATCGCCGGTGTGGATCCCGACGGGATCGACGTTCTCCATGGAGCATACGGCGATGACGTTTCCCGCGGCGTCGCGCATCGTTTCGAATTCGATCTCTTTCCATCCCGATACGCATTTTTCCACAAGGATCTGCGTGATGGGCGATAGATCAAGGCCGTTTCTCGCAACGGACAGCAGTTCTTCCCTGTTGGCGGCGATGCCTCCTCCCGTTCCGCCGAGCGTATACGCAGGGCGGACGATCACCGGATAACCGATCCTTTCAGCGATCGCAGAGGCTGTATCGAGATCCCCGGCCGTATCGGAGGGGATCGTCGGCTGCCCCATCTCCTGCAGGACGGTTCGGAACTTTTCCCTGTCTTCCGCGCGTTCAATCGCCTCGATGTCTGTCCCGAGAAGACGTACTCCGTACCTCTCCAGCGCTCCGCTGCGGGACAGCTGCATGGCGATCGTAAGGCCTGTCTGGCCGCCCAGTCCCGCCAGGAGGCCGTCCGGTCTCTCTTTCTCGATGATCCTTTCAACGGTCTCCACTGTCAGCGGTTCCAGGTAGATCGCATCGGCCAGATGCTTGTCGGTCATGATGGTGGCGGGGTTGGAATTAACGAGTACGACGGATATTCCTTCCTGCCGGAGGACCCGGCAGGCCTGAGCACCGGCATAATCGAATTCAGCCGCCTGTCCGATGACGATCGGTCCGGACCCGATCACCAGGACCTTATGGATGCTTTTATCTTTCGGCATGGCTGTGAGCCTCCATCATCGCCAGAAAACGATCGAACAGGAAAGCCGTATCGTTTGGTCCGGAATGTGCCTCCGGATGGAACTGAACGGTCAGGCATTCCTTTCCGGGATACTCTACTCCCTCGCAGGTCCCATCGTTCGCATTCTCAAACAAAATCCTCGCAAAGTCGCGTACGCTTTCGCTTATCACCGCATAGCCATGGTTCTGGGAAGTGATGTATGTGCGTCCGTTATCGATGCAGTGCACCGGCTGGTTTGCGCCGCGATGCCCGTATTTGAGCTTCATTGTCTTTCCGCCCATCGCGAGAGCCGCGATCTGATGCCCCAGGCAGACGCCGAATACAGGGACCTCGCCGATGACCTTTCGCACCTGTTCAATGCAGAAGGGATTGTCCGCAGGGTCTCCGGGCCCGTTGGAGAGGGCAACGCCGTCCGGATGCATGGCGAGGATCGATTCCGCCGTCGTATCGTACGGAACGGCCGTTACGCGGCAGCCGCGGCTGCACAGTGCTCGGACGATGCTTTTCTTTACACCGTAATCGATGAGGACGACATGGAATCTCTCTTCTCCGGCTGCCGCATGTTCCATGATGCTGTGCGAAGAGGCCCTGGGGACCGCATCCTTCACAGCGTAGGCGGTGATCTGGCCGAGGTCGGCCGGAACGGCGGAGCAGATCGCTGCGTTCATGACGCCCTCTTCCCGGATCAGGCGCGTGATCTCCCTCGTGTCCACGCCGCAGATCCCGGGGATCCCTTTATCCTTCAGAAGTGTCTCCAGCGGACCCTCGCTACGGAAGTTGGAAGGCGTATCGCACAGTTCGCGGACGACGTAACCTTTCGCGAAACAGCTTCCCTCGAGATCCTCCGTGATGACGCCATAGTTTCCGATCAGCGGAAACGTCTGAAGGATGATCTGTCCTGTATAACTGGGATCGCTCAGCGTTTCCAGATAACCCACCATCCCGGTGGTGAATACAAGTTCCCCCAGGCTCTCCCCCGACGCGCCGATCCTCTCGCCTTCGAAAACGCGGCCGTTTCCCAGAACCAGATACGCTTTCTCTCTCATCGTACGAAGTCTCCCGATATGTTATACGTTACAGTGTGGCTGCCATCACGGCCTTGATCGTGTGCATCCTGTTTTCCGCTTCGTCAAAGACGATAGACCGTTCGCTCTCAAACACTTCGTTTGTTACTTCCATGCAGTCGATGCCGAAGGAATCGTAGATCTGCCTGCCGATCTCGGTCTCCAAGTCATGGAACGAGGGAAGGCAGTGCATGAACCGGCACTGTTCCCCCGCGGCGTCCATCAGTCGCCGATCCACACGATAGGGAGACAGATCCGCGATCCTCTCCTCCCATACCGAAGCGTCTTCGCCCATGGAGACCCATACGTCCGTATACAGGATGTCAGCGCCCTGAACAGCTTCGACAGGGTCCGTGATGAACTCCAGCACGGCGCCGGTCTCTTTCGCCACAGCGGCGCATCGGTCACGAATGACAGAGTCAGGGAAGTACTTCTCCGTGGAACAGGCGACAAAATGCATGCCCATTTTCGCGCAGCCGACCATCAGGGAGTTGGCCATGTTGTATCTCGCGTCTCCGAGGAAGACCAGCTTTTTCCCCTTAAGCGAACCGAAATGCTCCCGGATCGTCATCAGGTCTGCAAGGACCTGCGTCGGATGGAACTCGTTGGTGAGCCCGTTCCACACCGGAACCCCTGCATGCTCTGCCAGACTTTCAACGCGTTTTTGGCCGAAACCGCGGTATTCTATCCCGTCAAAGATCCTCCCCAGTACGCGCGCGGTATCGGCGATGCTTTCTTTTTTCCCGATCTGCGAGCTCTTCGGATCAAGGTACACACAATGGATCCCAAGATCCGCCGCGGCTACCTCAAAGCTGCAGCGGGTCCTCGTGCTCGTTTTTTCAAAGATAAGAGCAATGTTTTTTCCGCGGAAGGCATCGTGAGGGATCCCGTCTTTTTTCTTTTTCTTGAATTCATCTGCCAGGTCCAGCAGCGCGAGGATCTCTTCCGGAGTAAAGTCAAGAAGCGTCAGGAAATCTCTGCCTTTCAGATCAATGTTCACTTCTCCTCCGCTCCTTCCGCACAGGCTTCCGCGATGACCGCAACTGCCTCTTTCAGGATGTCCATCGGTATGTTCAGCGCCGGCAGGAGACGTACTTTGTCTTTCGCCGTGAGGCACAGTACGCCCTTCTCCCTGCAGGCGGCGACGATCTCCGCAGCCGGCCGGCAGGGTTTGACGCCGATCATCAGACCCATCCCGCTCACCGTTTCGATCCCTTTCGCGCCGGTGAGCGCGGAAAAGATATACTTCCCCTTTTGCCGGACTTCATCCAGAAAACCACGATCCATACGCTCCAGGATGCTCAGCGCTCCGGCGCAGCAGACCGGGTTTCCTCCGAAGGTGGAGCCGTGATCGCCGTATCCGAGCACATGTTCCGTCTTCTCGCCGAACAGGATGGCGCCCAGTGGCAGTCCGCCTCCGAGTCCCTTTGCCGTCGAGACGATATCCGGAGAGATGCCGTAATTCATATAAGAGTACAGTTCCCCGGTACGGCCGTTGCCGGACTGGACTTCATCCACGATCAGCAAGACGTCTTCCTGCGCACAGAACGCCGCCGTTTCCCGGATGAACCCTTCGTCCAGCGCGATCACTCCGCCTTCCCCCTGAATGCATTCGACCATCACAGCGGCCGCGTTTGTTTCTGCCGCCAGCTTTTTCAGTGCCTCGACATTGCCCGGTTCGGCGTAGGCGAAACCGGCCGTAAGCGGCCGGAACTGTTCATGATAATGCTCCTGCCCTGTTGCAGCCAGAGTCGTGATCGTACGGCCATGAAAGCTGTTTTTCAGCGTGATGACCGTATACCGGTCAGGTCCATATTTGTCGCAGGCGTATTTTCGCGCCGTTTTGATCGCGCATTCGTTCGCTTCCGCACCGGAGTTGGAGAAAAAGACTTTCTTCATCCCCGTCCTCTCGCAGAGCGTTTTCGCCAATAGAACGCAGGGATCGGTATAGTACAGGTTCGACATGTGCTGGACTTTTTTCAGCTGCCCGTAAACAGCTTCCGCCCAAATATCATCGGAGATGCCGAAGCTGGTGACGCCGATCCCGCTGCCCATATCGATATAGCGCTTGCCCTCATCGTCAAAGACGAGCGATCCCTTTCCGGATACGATCCTCACAGGGAAACGGGCGTAGGTATTGGCGATATACTGATGATCCGCTTCCTTGATGTCGATGCTCATTTTTCGTTCTCCTTTCCTCGTACGACCATGGTCCCGGCGCCCTCGTCGGTCAGGATCTCCATAAGGATCGCGTGCGATACGCGTCCGTCCATGATGATCGCGCTGTCCACTCCGCGGTGGATCGCATCGATGCAGCACTCCACCTTCGGGATCATGCCACCGGCGATCACTCCGCTTTCGAACAGACCTACGGCCTGCTCGATGGAGAGTTCCGGGATGAGCGAGCCCGGATCATTTTTATCCCGGAGCACACCCGCGATGTCCGTCATGAGGATCAGTCGCTCCGCGTTGAGCGCACCGGCGATGACGGCAGCCGCGGTATCCGCGTTGATGTTGTAGGTATTTCCAACGTCGTCGCAGCCCAAAGTCGAAATGACCGGGATATACCCTTTCTCCAGAAGATCCATGACCGGGGCTATGTTGACTTCCGTTATGTTTCCCACATAACCAAGCTGAGGATCCTTCATTTTGGCGCGGATCAGTCCGCCGTCCATTCCTGAGATCCCCATCGCGTGCCCGCCCTTCATTTCCAGGAGGCTTACGAGAGTCTTATTCACTTTTCCGGCAAGCACCATCTGCACGATGTCGACCGATTCGCGGTCTGTCACCCGCAGGCCGTCGATGAATACCGGCTTCTTGCCCAGTTTCTCCATCATGTCGCTGATCTCCGGGCCGCCGCCGTGTACGAGCACTACCTTCACGCCGACGAGCCAGAGCAGCACTACGTCCTCCATGACCTGCTGGCGCAGTTCCTCGCTCACCATGGCGTTGCCGCCGTATTTCACCACCACGATCTTTCCGTTGTACCTGCGTATATACGGCAGTGCGGCCGTCAGGACTTTGGCTCGGTCCTGGTTGGAAAACATCATTTCTTCCATCACGTTCTGTACTCTCCGTTGATCTTAACATACTCATAAGTCAGGTCACAGCCCCAGGCTTTCGCGCAGGCTGTTCCCGCGCCGAGGTCCACGAGGATATCGATCTCGCTCTCATGCAGGATCTTTGCCGCCAGTTCCTCGGAAAATGCGACTCCCGCCCCATTTTCGCAGACGCACACCGTGCCTGCGGGAGAGGCGAAACTGACCCCGATGCGGCTCACATCCACGTTCGCGCCGCAGTAGCCGATCGCGCATAGGATCCGTCCCCAGTTCGCGTCCTCTCCGAACATGGCCGCTTTTGTGAGGCTCGAGCAGATCACTCCCTTGGCCACCGTGCGGGCTGTACCGACGTCCGCAGCACCGGTAACAGAGCATTCCAGCAGTTTTGTCGCTCCCTCACCGTCCCCTGCTATACAGCGGCACAGGTACACCGTGATCGTATTCAGTGCTTTCATGAAGGTCCTGAAATCTTCAGAATCGGATGTGATCTTCTCATTTCCCGCCAGGCCGTTCGCCATCAGGACCACCATGTCGTTGGTGGAGGTATCTCCGTCGACGCTCGTCATATGGAACGTATCCTCCACGTCGGAGCGCAGCGCTTTATCCAGCATCTGCGAAGTGATCGCAGCGTCACTGGTGATGAACACGAGCATGGTGGCCATGTTCGGATGGATCATCCCGCTGCCTTTCGCCATGGCGCCCATGTGGCAAACTTTACCGCCGAGCATAAACTCCACGGCGATCTCTTTGGGCTTCGTATCTGTCGTCATGATCGCTTCGTTCGCTGCCGTATTCCCGTTCTCCGAGAGTCCCCCCGCCAGTGCGTCGATGTGACTTGCGATCGGCGTGATATCCATTTCCTGCCCGATCACGCCCGTGGAGGCAACGACTACGTCGTCGGCCGCGATCCCCAGCGAACCGGCTGCCAAAGAGCACATCTCTTTTGCGATCGCGATGCCGTTGGCGTTGCAGGTATTTGCGTTGCCGCTGTTGCAGATCACAGCCCTTGCGATCCCGTTGCGGAGGTTCTCCTTCGTTACGGTAAGAGGGGCGCCTTTGACCAGGTTCGCCGTATACAGAGCGGCGGTATCCGCGGGGGCTTCGCTGAAGATCAGCGCCAGATCTTTCTTCGTTTTATTCTTCCGGATCCCGCAGTAGATGCCCGCGGCTTTGAATCCTTTTGAGGCGCAGACGCCTCCGTCGATCGTTTTCATCGTGTATATATCCTTTCCCGTTTCAGTCTGGGATCACGAGACCCTTTGTCTCCTCTGCTCCGAGGAGGATGTTCATGTTCTGGATCGCGGCTCCCGAGGCTCCCTTGCCGAGGTTATCGAAGCATGAGATCAGCAGGATCCTTTCCTCGTTCCCCGCCACCGTCACGATCATATCATCGCGGCCACTCATGCAGTTTCCGGAGATCATGCCGTCCCCGGCAGAGCGGAAACGCACCGTTTTGCCTGTATAATAGGATCGATAGATCTCTTCGAGTCCTGAAATGCCGCATCGCAGCTGCGCCGGAAAAACAGGCACCGTCACGACCATGCCGCTGTAGTAATCCGATACGACCGGGCAGAAGATCGGCGGCGTATCGAGAGAGCACAGCTTTGTCATCTCCGGCAGGTGCTTATGCTTCTGGCCGAGCGCGTACTGTCTCGGTGCATCCAGTTCCTCCGGCCGTTCGGCGTTCTCATAGTCTGCGATCATTTTCTTTCCGCCTCCGGAATACCCGGTCACGGAAAAACATATCAGTTGGCTGTCCTTTCGGAGCGCCTCCTGCTCTATGAGCGGAGCGATGAGCGAGATGAATCCGCTCGCATGGCATCCCGGGTTTGCGATCCGCCTGGCTCCCCGGAGTTTTTCCCTGATCCCGGTCAGTTCCGGGAAGCCATATACCCAGCCGGGCGCGGTGCGGTGTGCGGTGGACGTGTCTATGATCACACAATCCGGGCCTGCAAAGGCCGCGGCTTCATTTGCTGCCGCATCCGGCAGGCAGAGAAAGCTGATGTCCGCTTCCCGCATCGCCTCCGCCCGGGCGGAGGGATCCTTTCTCAGATCGTCCTGCAGACGGATCAGTTCAACGTCATCCCGGCATGACAGCCTCTCTTCGATCCTGAGCCCCGTAGTTCCCGAACTCCCGTCGATAAAGATCTTAGCCAAGCTCCAGCACCTCCCGAAGATATCGGATCTGTTTTTCCACGGACCGCACGGACGTGCCTCCCTCCGACTTCCTTCCTTCCATACAGGCATAGAGTTCGATCGCCGGATATACGTCCTCTTCCACGGCGGAAGAGACAGCCCGGTATTCCTCCGGCGGAAGCTCCTCCAGCGTGCACCCGAGTTCCATGCATCGTGCTACGATCTGCCCGGAGATTTTGTAAGCGTTCCGGAAAGACATCCCTTTCCGTACAAGGTAATCTGCGAGGTCCGTTGCGTTGATATATCCGTCCCCGGCTGCTTTGAGCATGTTTGCTGCGTTCACGCTCATCGTTTCAATCATCGGGGCCATGATGCGCAGGCATTTTTTTACCGTATCGCAGGCGTCAAACACGGGTTCCTTGTCTTCCTGCATATCTTTGTTATATGCCAGCGGAAGCCCCTTCATGACCGTCAGCAGCGACATCAGATCCCCGTACACCCGGCCGGTCTTGCCGCGGACAAGTTCCGCCATGTCCGGATTGCGCTTTTGCGGCATGATGGACGAACCGGTCGTGAAGCGGTCGGAGAGCTGTACGAAACGGAATTCCCAGCTCGACCAGAGGATGATCTCCTCGCAGAAACGTGACAAATGCATCATCAGGATGGACAAGTCGCTCAGCAGTTCCAGAGAGAAATCCCGGTCCGATACGCTGTCGATGCTGTTGAACGTCACCTCCGGCAGCCCAAGCAGCTCCGCTTCATATCGCCTGTCGGTGTTATAGGTCGTACCTGCCAGGGCGCATGCCCCGATGGGAGAGGCCGCCATCCTCGCCTCGGCGTCACGGAGCCGGCCGATGTCCCGAAGGAGCATCATTGCATATGCCAGAAGCTGGTGCCCGAAGCTGATTGGCTGTGCGCGCTGCATGTGCGTGTATCCGGGCATGACCGTTGACTTGTTTTGCTCCGCCTTGTCCGTCAGAACGCGGATCAGCTCCCGGATGAGATCCCGTATCCCTGCCGTCTCATTGAGAAGGTAGAGCCGTATATCCAGCGCGACCTGATCGTTCCGGCTCCTCGCCGTGTGGAGCTTACGTCCGGGATCCCCGACTCTGCGCGTGAGTTCCTGTTCGATGAACATATGGATGTCCTCGGCCGCCGGGTCGATCTCGAGCGCTCCGGATCCCAGATCCTCCAGAATACCGTTCAGCCCGGTCTCCATGGCCCGCGCCTCTTCCGGAGCGACGATCCCTGTGTACGCGAGCATCTTCGCGTGAGCGATGCTCCCTCGAATGTCCTCGCGATACATGCGGGAGTCGAAAGAAATGGATGAATTGAAATCATCTGCCAGGGGATCCGTGATCCCCTCGGTCACTCCGGTCCATAGCTTCGCCATAATGCTCTCCTTACAGCAGGCGGCCTGCGCCGGTCTCCCGCCGCAGGATGCCGCTTCCGTGTTCCAGTTTCGCTTTTATTTTCCGTCGACCATCGCCCGAACGCGGATCGGAAGCCCGTACAGATTGATGAAGCCCTCCGCGTCCTTCTGATTATAGTCGCTCTCCCCGAATGTGGCGATCTTCTCGCTGTATAGCGAGTAGGGGCTCCACACACCGGCATTGATCATGTTCCCCTTGTACAGCTTGAGCCGCACCTTGCCGCTGACACGCTCCTGCGTCTTATCCACAAATGCGGCGAGCGCCTCGCGGAGCGGTGTGAACCACTGCCCGTTGTAGACCAGTTCGCCATAGGTGATGGCAAGCTTCTGTTTCTCATGGAGCGTCATCTTGTCGAGGCAGATGCTCTCGAGAACGCTGTGTGCCTTGTAGAGGATCGATCCTCCCGGGGTCTCATATACACCGCGGCACTTCATGCCCACAAGACGGTTCTCCACGATGTCCAGCAGGCCGATCCCGTTCTCGCCTCCGATCTTGTTCAGCGCCAGGATGATCTCCTTGGGTGTGAGCTTCTCCCCATTGAGCGCGACCGGGATACCGCATTCGAAATCCAGTTCAACGTACGTCGGCGTATCCGGCGCCTGTACGGGAGACACGCTCATCTCCAGGAAACCGTCTTTCTCGTACTGGGGCTCATTTCCGGTGTCCTCAAGGTCCAGTCCCTCGTGAGAAAGATGCCACAGGTTCTTATCCTTGGAGTAATTTGTCTCCCGGTTGATCTTAAGCGGGATGCCATGCGCCTCTGCGTAGTCGATCTCCTCTTCACGAGACTTTATGCTCCACTCTCTCCACGGCGCGATGATCTTCATGCTTGGCGCGAAGTGCTGCACGGCAAGTTCGAAGCGTACCTGGTCGTTCCCTTTCCCCGTGCATCCGTGTGCGATCGCGTCCGCACCTTCCTTAAGTGCGATCTCGACAAGCCCTTTTGCGATGCATGGCCGTGCATGGCTCGTGCCCAGCAGATAATCCTCGTAGATCGCGCCGGCTTTCAGACAGGGCATGATATAGTCGTTCACGTACTCGTCCTTCAGGTCCAGCACATAGAGCTTGGATGCGCCGGTCTTCAGTGCTTTCTCCTCAAGGCCGTCGAGTTCGTCTGCCTGGCCGACGTCACCGGAGACGGCGATGACCTCGCAGTTGTCGTAGTTCTCTTTGAGCCAGGGGATGATAACGGAGGTATCCAGCCCTCCGGAATAGGCAAGGACGACTTTCTTGATGTCCGACTGTTTCATGAGATGTTCCTCCTGAGTTTGTTTTCGGTATGATTATACGTTTAGAACTGATTTGCGTCAAGTAATTTTGCATATTAACGGAATATTTGTGCATATTATTCATTTGCGCGAAGCCATGCAGAAAATGATATAGCTATTTTAATCCATTCACACTGTCCCGGGCCCCCTTACTGCGGCCGCGCGCAGCATTGCGGGGGCGTTCTGTTCGTGATATAAAGAGAATGTCCCCGGTGTCGTTTAGGTCACGTTTGTATAAAAAAAGCATCCTCCGGCTCATGCGGAGGATGCTTCCCGTCGGACGTCAGTCCGTTTTCTGTATAGCGCGCAGTTTCTGTATCGCTTCGTGTTCGCGTTTCAATGCCTCAAACAGATCTGTACCGGACCAGGCGATGTTCACGGGCGTTGTGACGGCTTTGATCGCCACCGTGGCGCCTCGTGAACGCAGTTCCCGCAGCAGGCGGTCCATCTGTTTCTCTGAGAGCGCATGTAGAACGAGCATTTCGTCCCGGAACGTCTCGTCCTTCGCGGATGCCGGAAGAGCTTCCCCTGAATCTCCAAGAAGGTCTCCGATGCTTTTCCCCTGATCCTGCGGGAGAACATCCCGGCCCTTGATCTTCAATTCCGTAAGGATCGTCCGAATGCTCCTCTTCTTCGCATCCGCAACGTTGAACAGCAACACCGTGGGCCTGTCGTTCATCACCGTTCCCCTCCCCGCAGCAGTTCGAGTACATTCGTAAGCGGCAGTGCGCCGGCGGCCTTTTCCGGGATCGAAAGCTGCGGGACGGTCCCGAAGGCACGGTAGTCCCTCTGCAGCCGAAAGTCCGTGAGAGTGCTCCCGCCGTAAGAGAATCCATACAGGAGTTCCGCCTTTTCCCGGGTCGGCAGCAACGTATCCAAGTCGATCCAGATCATCATCCGCAAAAGCGGAAGGTCCGGGTCTGCAAAGGTACCATCGCCGGTTTCCGAAACGCTGTCAGGAAGGATCGAAGCCAAGTCCGCGGCGGTGACTTCGATCGTCACGTACCGGCAGGAAAAGCCATGGACCTCTTCCGTTCCATCCTGCAGGACCGCTTTCTCCTTCCAAAGCCGGCCGGCTCCGTTCTCCGGACCCGACGCGAACCCGGGGAGCTCCAGCTTCGTCCAGACATCCAGCATTTCCAGATACAGGACGGCCTGAGGATCCCCCTTATCAAAGACGGCTTCGACCGGGAGGTCCATTTCTATCCCACTCGCACGCAGGCCGGCCGAACCTGTCAAAGAGCTCCTGCCCTGCAGATAGTTCGTACGTTCCGAAAGGGAAAAGTCGAAATCAGACGACGCTGTTCCCCGATCCAGCCGGCCAAAGCCCTGGATCTCCGCCTCGGCCGAGCACGCCTTTGCCAGAGCGGCGTTCATCTTTTCCAGTATGCTCTGCGCGGAATCCGGCTCAACAGTGTTCTTTTCGTTCTTATTGCTGCAGCCGGGCAGAAGCAGCAGCGCGGCCAGGCACACGGCGGCAATGGCTTTTCGGATCGTTCTCGTCTTCATACCGGTCATCCCGATCTCAATAATCTAAAGAAGGTGCTGTCATGGAAGAGTCCGTCTATACGGTCCGGCCGATCGCGCAGATCCATACGGATCTGCCATCGAAATTCGGGATCCCGCGACAGAGCGGGCTCGTCGAAGACCTGCGTGCGCGCGTCGTTTTCTCCGGAGAATACCGGAACGAGGCGGCCGTCCGCGGTCTGGAGGGTTTTTCACATCTATGGCTGCTTTGGCTGTTTTCCGAAGCGATCCGCGAGAATGAAGTATTCTCTCCCACGGTACGCCCGCCGCGCCTCGGCGGCAACAGCCGTGTCGGCGTGTTCGCCAGCCGGTCACCGTTCCGCCCGAACCATATCGGGCTCTCTGCGGTGAGGCTCGAAAGGATAGAATACACAAAAACGGAAGGGCCTGTCCTTCACGTTCTGGGCGCCGACCTGATGGACGGCACTCCGATCCTGGACGTAAAACCGTATCTGCCGTATACCGACAGCCACCCGGAAGCCTCCGCCGGCTTTGCTTCCGAGCCGGTGCGGGAGATCCCCTGCGAGATCCCGGACCATCTTCTCGCCAGAGTTCCATGCGATAAACAGGCCGCCCTTCGCGGGATCCTGAGCCGCGATCCGCGGCCCTCATATCAGGATGATCCCGACCGTGTTTACGGCATGCCTTTCGCCGGTCTGGAGGTGCGTTTCCGGGTCTCCGGCGGCGTCGTTACCGTGCTGGACGTACTGCCCGGGCCCGGGAACACGTGAAACAGATCATCAGGCCGCATAGGCCAGGCCGCCGGAATCGTAGCGAAGGCACATCTCCTCCAGCGCCAGATATGCCTCCTGAACACAGGCGTCAAGATCGTCGTTGAATCTGGCAAGCCCGGCTTCACCCAGCAGCTCGAAGTATCCGAGATCGTAGGCGCCGAGCTTCACGATGCGGTTGTACAGGGCCATTGCCTCACCGTAGTCCCGCAAGGAGATCGCCCATATCTGAAGTGAAGCCAGTGCGCTCGCCGCGTAGCTTATATAATAAAAGGGGCTGTCGAACGTATGGCTGACCTGCGCCCACCAGTATTCTGCGCCGAAGTAATCCATCTCCATCCCGTAGTCCGCGCAGATCGTGCGGTATACGTCGCTCACCTTTGCCGGGTCTGTCTCCGGATTCTCGTACAGCGTACGCTGGAATTCATCGAAGATGCAGCCGGACATGACGTTATACATCAGGCCGTCCAGGCAGTAGATCCGGGCCTCCTCCGCTTTTCCGCCGAAGATCTCATCGTACCAGGCGCAGGATAGCGTCTCCAGCGCAGTGGAATGGATCTCAAAGATGTCGTATGATCCGGCGTCTGTCAGTTCATTCTGCGGACGGTTCAGGTACGCGTCATAATAGTGCCCGAATTCATGGAACATAGCCGACACGTCGTAATAGCCTCCGGAGAGACTGTTATACAGGAACGGCGCATTGTAGAGTTTCAGGATCGTCGTAAACCCCATATCGGAGATGACGTCGGCGCTGTCGATCACATACAGATGATGGTCCTCCATATACTGCAGTGCCTCCGCGGCGTCCGGAGAGATCTGTCCGGCATGATCGCGCAGCATCTCCAGCAGCTGTTCGGCGGACGTACCGCCGGGCAGCGGATCCTGGGAAAAAGCCGTACAGTAATAACAGTTCTCGAAGTACCGCCGGGCATACGGCTTGATCTGTTCGCAGAGCTGCGCCGCGTCTTCTGGCGTATAATCCCGGCCGTAATAAACCTCGTAGGCATATTCCGCAAAAGAATCATACCCTGCGGTCTTCGCCAGTTCGTTTCGGACCGAAACCAGTTCCATAAGGATCTCTCCGGCTTTCCGCACGAATGTTCCTTCATGCATCGAATCATCGGACAGGAACTCGTTGTATTCGAGCTCCAGCTCCGTTTCTCTGGCGTGAAGGCTGGTCTCCCAGTCCGTCATCCGTTCGTAGTCGGAAAGCGCCTCGGAGACGTCCTCGCCTACGTATTCCGAGAAGGATCGAGAAGCCGTTCCGGCCAGAGCCATGGATACGGCGTAATAGAAGGTATCTCCGGCGGAAGTCAGGATCTCATCGTTCGCCTGGCAGGCGTCCGAATCCTCCTCCGAGCCGGAAACGTAAAACCGGATCCACGCCAGCTCATCAAGCGTGGAAATGCGCGAGTACTCCGTCAGCAGCCATTGGTACGCCTCTTCCGCTTCACGCTCGTCTGTTGCAGAGGCGAGGAGATCGGCTTTTTCCCGGAACGGTCCCATATCGTAGAGATACCATTCCATCTCGCTGAAATCAACGTCCGCATGGACCCCGTCAGGGTATGCGATCTCGAGGAGCGCCCCTTCCCTTTCCGTACTGGTCTCCGTCGGCTCAGCCGCAGGCTCCGCCGTCGGAGCTTCCGTTGCGGCGGGCGCAGCGGTCTCCGCCGCAGCCGTGGCAGCGGGGCTTGCGGTCCGCTTTCCGCAGGAACAGAGCAGGCCAAGGACCATGATCCCGGCGATAACTCTGCGGGCAGCGCGATTTGACATATGATCCCTCCGTTTCCCCGGCCGTCCGGCCGCCGTGTTCTGTCCCCGCATGTGTTTCCTTTGCCCGGATATATTACTACAGATCCATGCGAAAGGCAAGGCGAGCCCCGTCTTGCCTTTACGTTTGAAATAGAGTATAAATAGGATCGTTATGATGGATCGTGTTCGAGAACAGTATAACGACATTAACGAGAGGACCCTCTTCCTCTCGCGGCGTCAGCTTGCCAACAGCGCAGCCGCCACCGCTTTCTGGTTTTTCCTTTCTCTGGTCCCGATCGTGATCCTTTTCTCCTCTCTTCTCCGATATACTTCCATCACGGAAGAGCAGGTGCTCAGGGTGCTCTCCCACGTCCTCCCTGGCTATCTCAACGACCTTATCCGCGTTATCATCGCCGACGTCTACTCCTCATCCCTCGCCGTGATCTCCGTTTCTCTCATCGCCACGCTGTGGTCGGCCGCCTGCGGGTTTTCTTCCATGATCCGCGGTCTGGAGCTTGCTTACGAGCAGGAGAGCCAGATCGGGTACTTCCCTCGCCGTCTCCGCGGTATCCTGTATACAATCGCGATGCTATTCGCCCTGATCCTGTCCGTTCTTTTGGGCGGCTTCGGCCGGCAGCTCGCAGGGCTTGCCGAGACATATCTCCCCGGGACACGAAGCATTTTTTCCTTCCTGCTGCGTTTCCGGTTTCTGGTCGTTATCGCCTACCTGACAGCGTTTTTCTGCCTGATCTTCCAGTGGAGCACCTCCGTTCGGCACCGTTTCCTTCAGCTGCTTCCCGGTGCGCTGATCTCCGCCGCCGCCTGGCTTCTTCTCTCCCGTGTCTTTTCACTGATCATGGGCGTTACCGGCAGTTTCGGTACGTACGGAGGCCTTGCCTCTGTTATCGCCGTGATGCTTTGGCTGTATTACTGCCTGTACGTTCTCCTGCTGTCCGCCTGTCTGAACCGTCATCTGGCAAAACGTCTGCAGGCAAAGGCAGACGCGGGACGAACGGAAGAAAACGCCGAACCTTCGGAATGATGGATCTATTTATTATCAACAGAAAACAGACCGCCGTGCAGAAGCATGGCGGTCTGTTTTGTTTTGTATCCGCTTTTATATCGCGGCCTTCCTCAATCCGTCTCCGGGAGAACCGGCGGTGACAGCCGCGGCGGCGATGCGGCCGACGATCCAGGACAGGAGCACCGCTGCAGTGCCCGGGATGAATGCCCCCTGCCAGGAAAGCTCCCAGTTCCTGCTTAGGAGCAAGTCGAGAGCCCCTGTCCGTACGAGTGCCAGAGCGATGACCGAGCCAGCTGCGCTGCCGATCAGGCTCAGAATAAAGCTCTCCCAGCCCAACGATGAGGCTGCCGTCGCCGATGACAGGCCGCAGCACCGGCAAAGGGAGACCTCCCGCCGTCGTGACAGGATCGGAAGCAGGAACGCCGGTACGATCGCAGCACAGGCGAGGAGCCCGGCGATGGCATACAGGATCGGATAAAGCATACGCCCGGACTCCATGAGTCTGGTGCCTGTGGAAATGATGCCGTCTGCGCTGTCGTCATAGGATACCTGTTCGGCATAGCTGCGCAGGATCGATACGGCCGACTCGCGGTATGCATAGGACGCGGCATAGACCCGAATGGCCGTGATCGTCTCTGCATCTGTGGCGCCGAAAGAACGCAGGTTGTCTTCCAGTGTGGACTGTGCCGCGCCGGAGAGAATGATCTCGCTGTATAGCCTGTAGAGCGAATCTGCGTCCATTTCTTCCATCAGCTTCAGAAGGGAGTCCTGTGCCGCCGTTTCTTCAACGGGGGTCCCTGTGATCTTCAGGTAGAGGGCCGTCTGTTCCGCCACGGAAAGCGATACCGCATAGCGCTCCAGCAGGGATCTTTGTACGGACGTATCCGCCGTATGCACGCCACGGTCGTCAAACGGGAGTCCTGTGACCGCGTCCCGGTCAGGGGACGCGAGCTGTTCCCGGACAAGATCGCTTTGCAGGACCCGGTCCACAGCCCAGCGCGTGAGTTCCGCCGTATAAGCCGCCCCACCTGCGGCAGTGCCTCCGGCTGCGTTCTCCTTCGGTACCACGACTCCTACGATATTCAGTGTGAGAGACGTTTCCGCGATGGTCCGCATATAGGAGGGATCGCCGCCCATGAAGCCCCAGGTCCCGTCGACGTTCCGCACGTACTCGTCAACGGGGAGGATCACACGGAAGCTCATGCGGATCAGTTCCGGATACGTGATCCCGCGGCCGAGATTGTCGGCAGACAGCCCGAGGGCGTTGATACACGCGGTGTCCATGACGGATTGTGCGTTGAGAACGACTACCGCTTCGCTGTAGTTTTCCGGCCATCGCCCGGATACGAGATCATATAGGTATCCTCGGCGCTCTTCGCCTTCCGGCAGTTCCGTCCACAGAGAAACGTCCGTTCCAGGTGCCGGGTTGACCTGCCGGACTCCTTCGGCGGCCGTTACGCTGAAGATCCGCGGCGAGATGGCGAATGATCGCTGCACCGCAACGCCTTTGCCGTCCGTTTTCGATTCCAGCCAGTCGGCCAGTTTTTCCAGATCGCCGGACGGTACGTTTTCCGCCCTGATCGTGATCGGATAATCTGTGAGGGTCTCGGTCTGCAGGGCGCGTTCATAGGCCGCCTCACCGTGAAGCACTGCAAACGTCAGGCAGAGGGCCAGAACGACGAACAGCGGGACAAGCGTTCGTATAATCGTTCCACGGCCGCGGCGAAAAAGTGAACGCATGGCAAAACCGGGAGCGGAAACGGACGCGCCGCGCGGTTTGGCTCTCCGGCTGTCTTCCGAAGCTGTCTCTTCCTCCTCGGAAACAAGTTCGCCGCCGTCCATCTCCACGATCCGGATATCCTCACCAAAGAACAGTTCTCCGTTACTGGATGCCGCGATCACGAGGCAGTTCTCAGCCGTTTCGCGCAGCAGCGCAAGGACCTGCGGCGCCATGCCTTCGCCGACCCCTTCCAGCGGTTCGTCCACGAGGAGAACGTCCGGATCCGAGATCCAGGCACAGGCAAGCGCAGCAAGTTTCCGTTCTTCCCCGCCGAGTTCATCAGGCAGGGCGTCCGCGTGAGCGGCCAGGCCGAGCCGTGCCATCACATCCGTCGCGCGCGCTGCAGCTTCTGCTCTTCCCAGCCCTGAGAGCGCAGCACGGAAAAGGAGGCCATCCTTCAAAGTCCGGTCGGGCATTAAGTATTCGGCAGAAGCGAGAGAAGCGGATCTTCTCCATGCTGCTGCCTGCGCTTCGTTCCATGCGGAAGTCCGCTCTCCCCGGATAAGGATCTCCCCTCTTGTCGGGACTTCTACGCCGGCGATCAGTCGAAGGAGCATCGTTTTGCCGCAGCCAGGTCTGCCGGTGACCAGCACGATCCCCTCTGAGGGCAGCGAGAGATTGATCCGGCTCACGATATGGATGCGCTGACCGCCGGAAAGGCCGTCCCGGGAGACGTTTTTCATTTGGATCATACGCGGCGAAGCCTCCGATCAAAGATTGTAAAAAGGAATGAAGATTGTCAAATATTTCCTATCAAATCTTATTCCATATGCCCTATTTTTTCAAGTTGAAAATATCATACTTGCTTTTCGGATCCTTCTGCGGTAGAATCCAAACAACAACAGGACGCAGGGGCGCCGGGTATTCCCGGCTGAGATGGTGCGAATCGAAGCGCCAGGACCCTCACACCTGATCCGGATCATGCCGGCGTAGGGAGCGTATACGAAATGCTTTCTTCGTCGGCCGTTCCTCCCGGGGAACACGGCCGATCTTCATTTTTCAGGAGGATAACAGCATGAAAAACAAGAAACTCCGTGCGCTCGTTGAGTGCGCCATCTTCGTGGCCATGGCTTACGGTCTGAGTTTTTTCAAGATCCCCATCGGTCTCTCTTTTGGCGGCTTCGGCGGCTCTATAGACCTCGTCATGATCCCGCTGATCGTGGCTGGCTGCCGCTGGGGTCTTGGCGGCGGCCTTGCGACAGGTCTCGTTTTCGGCACGATGAAATACTTCTTTGCCGGCGGCACAGCCCTGAACTGGCAGTCCATGCTCCTCGATTACAGCGTCGCGTATATGTTCGTCGGTTTCTCCGGTCTGCTCAAACGCAAACCGGACTATATGGGGCTCGCCGCTCTGATCGGCTGCATCGGGCGCTTCATCATCCACTTCATCAGCGGCATCACGATCTACGCGGAATACATGGAAGACATCTTCGGACTGACCATGACGAACACCTGGGTCTACTCTGCGCTGTATAACGGATCATATATGCTGCCCAACACCGTTCTGGCGGTCATCGTCTGTGCGATTCTGGGATCGGCCCTGAAGAAGCAGCTTCTATCCTGACGCTGCTTCAGGGCGGGATCAAGCCGCAAGAAAAAAACATGACGCCTCCTCTTTACAAATCGGAAATGTGTGTTATAATCCCTTTTGCTGTTTGGGGGCGTAGCTCAGCTGGGAGAGCGTACGGTTCGCATCCGTAAGGTCAAGGGTTCGAATCCCTCCGTCTCCACCACACAAAAGGCAGGTAATTTTGATGAATTACCTGCCTTTTTCTTTTGCCTGAAAATGTTCAGAGAACGTCGAAATCCGGCTATTTCAGAACATTGTGGACTGCCCCGGTCCTCATATCCTTTTTAACCGCGGTTTTGTTTACAGCCCGATGTCGAAACGTATTTCCATATTCCGATCTACCCCTCAAAGCAGCTATAAAGAGGGACACAGTTCACTGAAACAGGGTCCTTTGCTTTACCATCGCCTCGGCTTACAACTAATTAGTTGGGCCGTCAATTAGATTGCCGTCATAGTCCCAGTATTCCTCCCGGCCATCCGGAAATCGGATATAAACATAGTCTTCGTGGAA
>JAEEGL015804448.1_pt1 | contig 40168 bp, 34 predicted proteins | sample 9134231 | NCBI WGS metagenome assembly JAEEGL01 (sample SAMN16246548, study PRJNA631951) | gut metagenome | biome: gut microbiome; feature: rumen; material: fiber-attached | host: Bos | place: Iran: Karaj | collected 2018-10
ACATGAACCGTAAGGGGAGTCATAATCATAGACAAAGATGATCAATTATTTGCGAACTCCAATTGCAGTCTGCGTAAAGTATGGAACAAGATTGGCTGGTACACCATTAGGTAACTCTCCAATCTCTGCACTTGGATGAGCTCCAATTGGGTTAAAATATCGCAATAATACCGCCTTTATAGGGCTTCCGCTCTTAATAACGTCGGCAATTATGTCCTCCGATACTTGTTTAGTTGCACCATAAGGAGAGGTTGCTTTCTTGGTTGGAGCATCTTCGGTTATTGGATTCTTGTCAGGCTCACCATATACTGTACATGACGAGGAGAATACAAATCCATTTACTCCAAATTCTGGCATTAACTCTAGCAGATTGAGCAAGATGTTGAGATTGTTGCGATAATACATGATGGGTTTCTGAACCGACTCTCCAACCGCCTTACTGGCAGCGAAGTCAATAATGCCATTTATGCCAGGATTATCCTTAAACATATTACGAAGCACGTTGATGTCGGTGCAGTCACCTTCTATGAAGACAGGGCGAATACCCGTTATTTTCTCTATGCCATCTAGTACATCAATATTGCTGTTAGATAAGTTGTCGATAATAACAACCTCATAACCTGCGTTTTGCAGCTCCACGGTGGTGTGCGAACCAATAAAACCCATGCCACCTGCTACTAATATCTTACCTTTCATTGCTTATCTTTATTTATTATAGTTATTGTTCAAAATTCTTTAAAGCCTCAGCGATGCGTGGACATGCTTTACCATCACCATATGGATTATTAGCTCGGCTCATAATAATGTACTCACTGGCATCGTCAAGCAAGAGCGATACGTTAGTGATGATTTTATCATAGTTAGTACCAACTAGCTTAACAGTTCCTGCATCAAGTGCTTCAGGGCGCTCAGTAGTGTCGCGCATAACAAGTACAGGTTTGCCAAGACCTGGTGCTTCTTCCTGAATACCCCCACTATCGGTTAGCACAATAGTGGATTTCTCCATAAGGAACACGAAATCCAGATACTCTAACGGCTCAATGAAGAACAGATTTCCAAGATTATCAAGATTGTCTCCGAAAATTTTATGTATAGGACGGCGAACATTAGGGTTCAGATGCATTGGATAAACGAAGTCCACATCTGGATAGCGTTCGCTCAAGTTCTTTATTGCACGGCAAATGTTGAGGAAACCGTCACCAAAATTCTCTCGGCGATGACCTGTAATCAGTACCATGCGGCGGTCACCATCAAGGCGTTTCACATCATAACCGTTTTTAAGAAGATTGGCTTCAAGTGTTTTTCCTAGTTCAGTGTCATTCTTGATTTTTGCAACCACCATGTGTAATGCGTCAATCACCGTATTCCCAGTCACATAGATATGTTCTTCGGGGGTGTTCTCATCGAGCAAATTCTGGCGGCTTAATGGTGTTGGGGCAAAGTTTAGTGTAGAAATGCGACCCGTTATCTGACGGTTCATCTCTTCAGGCCAAGGACTATAAATATTGTGAGTTCGGAGTCCTGCTTCAACATGTCCTACAGGAATTTGCTGATAGAATGCTGCCAAAGCCGCCGAAGTACTGGTTGTAGTGTCGCCGTGAACGAGTACTACATCAGGCTTTACTTCATTTAAGATGTCGCGCATGCCAACCAAAACTCTTGATGTGATATCGTAAAGATCCTGTCCAGTCTTCATGATGTTCAGGTCATGCTGAGGCTTTATATCAAATATCTTTAATACTTGATCAAGCATCTCACGATGCTGACCTGTTACACATACAATTGTTTCAAACTCGTCCTGGCGATTTTGAAGACACTTCACGAGTGGAGCCATTTTTATGGCTTCTGGACGTGTGCCAAACACCAGCATAACTCTTTTCCTCATATTAAGAATCAGTATTTATCGAAATATACTGCAAAATTAATCAAAATTCTTTGTTGCACAAAATTATTCTCTAAAGCTTTAGTATATGGTTTAATTGTTTTAATTCTCTTGAATTCTTTCTTAAAAATATTAAACAACTGACATCTCTATGAAAACTGATATATATCTTTGCATACAAAAGAACTAACTATGAAGCGTTTCTTAAACATATTATTTATGGTGGTTTTAGCAGCTAGTGCTTGGGGACAGGCGGGACAGGCTCTTAATCAGCAGAACATGAAAATTCCTCGTGGCATTAAGCCCGATCCCGTTAAGCAGAAACCATCCATCGATTATACCATACCGATTGATACAACTACTTTATATTATGCTTACATTGATTCAGCTCAACAATGCATTGATGCAAATCTTTGGAAACAGGCTGAAAGCTATTTGCTAAGTGCTATCAGAAGTGAGCCCAGCAATCCAAGTAACTCTCTGTTACTATCAAATATTGCCACCATGCAGCGACGTCAAGGCCGCTATAAAGAAGCTCTCAAGAACTATTCCATGGCAATAGATCTTACTCCAAATGCGGTTACTCTGCTGTTGAATCGTGCTGCTCTTTATGCTTTGGTTGACAGTATGGCTCAGGCGCAATCCGACTATGAACGTATTATGGAACTGGATGAGACTGATGTGGAATCACGCTATAACCATGGTATGATTGCGTTGAATCTTGGTGATTCAAAAACAGCACAACAAGATTTTGACAACATTTTGAAAATCAATCCCTATTCTGGTATGGCAAAACAGGGACAAGGCTATTTGTACAAGCATGCAGGTAACTATGAAAAAGCTGCTCAATGTTTCAGCGAGGTAATAAAGGTTAAACCCACTTCTACCCTACTGGCAAATCGTGCCGACTGTTATCTGACACTCAGGCGCTTGAATGATGCCTCGATTGACATTGCAAATGCTCTTGAACTGGACTTAGAAGATCCTTACATTTATATTTTAAGAGCTAAACTTAATAAGATGCGTTACAACCGAGAGGATATGGAACGTGACCTAAAACTCGCTGTGACTTATGGCTTAGATGAAGTAACTGCCAAGCAAATGATAGGAGAATAATTCACCATGAAACACCTGAAATTACCTGATAATTTGGTTCGTCGCCTGACCTTTTATCTTGCGATGGAAGAGTATGCTGCACATTTGCTCAAAGTTAATAAATGTATAGACGAAATTTTCTTTACATGGAGAGTGAAGCCAACCGTTATTTTTGGTCGCAATCAGTTGGTTGACAGCGAAGTGAATGTGGAATACTGTAAGCAGCATGACATAGAGTATTACCGTCGCAAGAGCGGCGGCGGTTGTGTCTATGCCGACATGGACAACCTGATGTTCAGCTATATTACACGAAGTGATGATGTAACCACCACTTTTGCTCGCTACACTCACGCAATTGTAGCTATGCTTAAAGATTTGGGGCTCAATGCAAGTGATAATAGCCGTAACGATATTATGGTTGATGGAAGGAAGGTAAGCGGGAATGCTTTTTACCATCTGCCAGGCATAAGCATAGTACATGGCACAATGCTTTATGACACATGTATGGAAAATATGTTGCAGGCTATTACACCATCAACAACAAAGCTCGATTCTAAGGGTGTTAAGAGTGTAAAAAGCCACATTACCACGCTCAATCGCTACCTCTCAATGAGCATAGAGGATTTCCAGCAGCACGCACACCGCACCATGTGCGATGGTGAAATGTTGCTTAATAACAATGATATCAAAGAAATAGACCGCATCGAGGCCAGTTACCTCATCCCTGAATTCATACTTGGAAATAACCCTCGTTGCAACATGGAGTGCAATGGCAGAATAGATGGTGTTGGGGAATTCAAAATAAAACTAGAACTAAATAGGAACATTATACGTGACATTAACATAACAGGCGATTATTTCCTTCTAGGAGATTTGGACAAATTAACAAGTCTCATTAAGGGGCATCAGTTTACTTACGTAGATGTTGAAAAGGCTCTTGACGGATTTGATATTTCAAAAGTAATTGCCAACTTAACCAATCAACAGTTCCTGAACTTGCTTTTCTCAAGATAAAGTACTTTCATATTCGACATTAAAATAAAAGGATAGATTTTTATTGTTTTTTTACTGATTAACTTGTATATATTTCATTTTTATTATGTACTTTTGTACTGAAATTCTGGTATCCTTAATCCAGCAGGATTTTTGACACCTGTTTCATTTTTTACGTATTACGCTCAACATTAAGCCAATTAACTGAAAACTAATTTATAACAAATACTTTATATCTTAAAAAACAACTATTATGAGTGAAAACAAATTCACCTGTCTTCACGACAAACATGTTGCCTTGGGTGCATTGATGAGCCCCTTTGGCGGTTTTGACATGCCCATCCAGTACAAGGGCATCGTAGAGGAACATAACGCAGTGCGCAATGCCGTTGGCGTTTTTGACGTCTCACACATGGGCGAAGTTCACATCACAGGCCCAGAGGCTCAGAAATTTGTAAACTATATTTTTACCAACGATATCACCAAGATGGAAATTGGGGGCATCCAGTATGGTATGATGCTCTACCCTACTGGTGGAACCGTTGATGATTTGTTGGTTTACACCATGGGCGAAAATGATTATTTCCTAGTTATCAATGCCGCCAACATTGACAAGGATGTTGCTTGGATCAACGAACAAGCTGCTAAGTTTGACGTCAAAGTAGAGAATCAGAGCGAGAGTTACGGACAGATTGCTGTTCAAGGTCCTGAAGCCGAAAAGACAATGAAGGCTGTTCTTAACCTTGATTGCACCGACTTGACTTTCTATACCTTCAAATGTGTTGACTATAATGGTGACAACATCATCGTTAGCCGTACTGGTTACACTGGTGAGGACGGTTTTGAGGTATATGCAAGCCACAAGACCATTCAAGACATGTGGGATATGCTCATTGCTGCTGGTGTTCAGCCTTGTGGTTTAGGTTGCCGCGATACCCTGCGCTTTGAAGTTGGTTTGCCTCTGTATGGCGATGAGTTGACTGCTGATATCACTCCTATAATGGCAGGCTTTGGTTTCTTTGTTAAGCTTGATAAGGAAGACTTCATTGGTAAGGACGTGTGCGCTAAGCAGAAAGCTGAAGGTGCTCCCAAGAAACTCGTTGGTCTAGAGCTTCACGATAAGGCAATTCCTCGTCATGGCTATGAGGTTTGCAACGAGAATGACGAACCTGTAGGTTACGTTACTACCGGTTATCGTGGTATCTCTGTTGACAAGAGTATTGCTGTTGCTCTAGTTGATGCTGCTTACGGAAAGCTAGGTACTCCACTTCGTGTTCACATTCGCAAGAAATTCTTTGATGCAACTGTTGTTAAAAAGAAATTCCACGACAAAAGTTACAAGAAGTAATGATATGCTTTTAATTGAGAAAAATTTTAAACATCAATATCTAAATTCTTTTTTTATATGAGTAAAATTATTGAAGGACTCTATTACAGTGAGTCACACGAGTTTGTAAAAGTTGAAGGCGACTTTGGCTATGTAGGTATCACCGACTATGCACAACATGAGCTTGGCAACGTGGTTTATGTTGACATGCCTGAGGTTGACGATGAGGTTGAGGCTGGCGAAGACTTTGGCGCTGTAGAGAGCGTTAAGGCAGCAAGCGACCTCGTTTCTCCTGTTAGCGGTACTGTTGTTGAGGTTAATGAGGCACTTGAAGACGAGCCCGGCTTGATTAACAAGGATGCTTTCGAAAACTGGATTATCAAGGTTGAACTCAGCGATAAAGGCGAGCTCGATGACTTGATGGATGCCGAAGCTTACAAAGCTTTCATCAACGAGTAACAAACCTAAAGAGGATGCGTCATAAAACATCCCTCTATTTAGAGGGAGGTGAGGAGAGTATGAAAGTCATTACCTCCTTCTAAAATTAGTTTATGACTCATCCTCTTATTCATTTATAAAAAATCAACTAAAAAACAATAAGCAATGAACTATAAATTTTTTCCACACACTCAGGATGATGTAAAATCCATGCTGGGAAAATGTGGACTTAAATCGCTTGACGAGCTCTATAGCGATATTCCCAATGAGCTGCAGTTCAAGCGTGATTATGATTTGCCCAAAGCCATGAGCGAGATTGAAGTGCGCAATTTCTTCAATGACTTGGCAATGGACAACACCCCCCTAAAATGCTTTATGGGTGCTGGAGTCTATGACCACTATACTCCCGCCGTTGTTCAAGACATCGTGAACAGAAGCGAGTTTTTAACAAGCTACACACCTTATCAGGCTGAGATTTCGCAGGGAACTCTGCAGTATATTTTTGAGTACCAGAGCATGATGGCAGAACTTACTGGCATGGAAGTAAGTAATGCTTCTATGTATGATGGCTGCACTGCTACTGCCGAAGCTATGATGATGGCAGTTTCTAATGCCAAGAAACGCAACAAAGTGCTTGTCAGCGAAACCGTAAGCCCATTCATTACTCGTGTGGTTCTCACATATGCTAAATTCCATGGTATCGATGTTGAGTTTATCGAACAGGAGAATGGAATTACAAGTCGTGCCGACTTTGAAGCTAAAGTAGGATTAGATGATGTGGCTGGTGTTATCGTAGCATCACCAAACTTCTATGGAATCCTCGAAGATTACACAGGATGGGCCGACTTCTGCCATGAGCATAAGACTCTGTTCATCATGAATTGCCCTGCAAGCGCACTGAGTGTTATCAAGACTCCTGCTGAGTGGGGAGCCGATATTGCTGTGGGCGATGGTCAGAGTTTAGGTATTCCCATGAACTTTGGTGGTCCTTACGTTGGCTATCTATGCACAAGCAAGAAACTTATACGTAAGATGCCGGGAAGAATTGTTGGTGCTACCACCGATGCCGATGGCAAGCGTGCCTTTGTTCTCACTCTTCAGGCTCGCGAGCAACACATCCGTCGAGAAAAAGCAACAAGCAACATCTGCTCTAATCAGAGTTTGATGGCTTTGTTTGTGACAGTTTATATGTCACTTATGGGCAAACAAGGTCTGCGTGAGGTCAATGAAATTAGCTATAGTAACGCTCACTACCTTGCCGACCAGCTCGTGAAGACAGGTAAGTTTGAGATGGAATTCCCAGACAAACCTTTCCTCAATGAGTTTGTTGTTAAGACTTCGCTCAATGTAGATGACCTGTTGAGCTGGCTCAATCAAGCTTATGCTGCAGGCGTTCCTATCGACGATGATAAACTGCTAATGTGTGCCACCGAGACAGTTAGTAAGGAGGACATTGATGACCTCATTGATGCTATTAACCAATTTATCGAAGAAGGCGAGGAGGACAAGAACAATGAATAATACATTTTATGGTAAACTGATATTCGAGCTCTCGAAAGAGGGTCGCAAAGGATACAGCCTTCCCGAGAACAGGCTTGCTGATTATAAACTCGATGACCTGCCCGACGCTCTCAAGCGCCAAGAGGCTCCATGCCTTCCCGAGGTTGATGAGATGACAGTTGTTCGTCACTACACCAACATGAGTAATAACAACTTCGGTGTTGACACTGGTTTCTATCCACTTGGGTCGTGCACAATGAAGTATAACCCTAAAATCAACGAGCAGATGTGCGTTAAGCCGGAGTTTACACAGTTGCATCCATTGCAGGACGAGGAGAACGTGCAAGGCGCTCTCGCAGTTTATTACAATCTGCAGCGCTCTCTCGCCGAGCTTTCGGGCTTGAGTGAGTTCACTCTTAACCCATATGCTGGTGCTCATGGAGAGCTCACCGGCCTTATGGTTATGCGCAGCTATCACCTTGCCAACGGCAGCCCTAACCGCCTTAAGGTTATCATTCCCGATAGCGCTCATGGTACCAACCCTGCTAGTGCTGCAGTTTGTGGTCTTGAAGTTGTTGTTGTTAAGAGCCGTCCCGATGGCACCGTCGATGTTGAAGACTTGAAGCCATTGCTCGATGAGAATATCGCTGGCATGATGATGACGAACCCTAACACCTTGGGTATCTTTGAGCATAACATTGCAGAGATTGCTAAGCTCGTTCACGAGGCTGGTGGCTTGATGTACTACGATGGTGCTAACCTCAACCCAATGTTGGGCAAGTGCCGTCCTGGCGACCTTGGCTTTGACATTATGCACATCAACCTGCACAAGACCTTCTCAACACCTCATGGTGGTGGCGGTCCTGGTAGTGGTCCTGTTGGTGTGCGTGAGGGTTTGGAGAAATTCCTCCCCAATCCACGCGTTACCCGCGAGGAAATTGCCGATGACATTTATTGGTACCATATGGAAGACTGTGAAGACTCTCTTGGATCAATCAGTGGATTCTTAGGCAACTTTGGCGTAATGATGCGTGCTTATGCCTATATCCTCACTCTTGGCCGTGACGAGATTAAGAACGTTGGTCCTCTTGCAGTTCTCAATGCCAACTATGTTAAGGAGTCGCTTAAAGATTACTATGAGCTGCCTCTCGACGGCGTGTGCAAGCACGAGTTTGTTTTCGACGGCTTGAAGGACAAGAACACTGGCGTTACCACTCTGGATGTGGCTAAGCGCTTGCTCGACTATGGCTTCCATGCTCCCACAATCTATTTCCCATTGCTCTTCCACGAGGCTATGATGATTGAGCCTCCCGAGAACGAGAGTAAAGAAACTCTTGATGAGTTTATCGAGGTAATGAAGAAGATTGCCATCGAGGCTAAGGAGAATCCCGAGCTCGTGAAGACTGCTCCTCACAACACCCCAGTGCGTCGTCTCGACGATACTAAAGCTGCGTTGAAGCAGATTGTTACTTATCGCGAACTCCTGAGTGTTGACGAGTTATGATTTCAACCGACATTATTATTATAGGTGCAGGTCCCGGCGGTTATGAGATGGCCGCCGAGGCAGCTCATCACGGCAAGAAAGTGGTGATTGTGGAGCGCGACCTGCTGGGTGGCACTTGCCTTAACCGCGGTTGCATACCCACCAAGGCTCTGTGCCGCAATGCGGAGGTTATCAACACCGTTCGTGAGGCTGCGCAGTTTGGTGTTACCACAGGCGAGGTGACTATTGACTATGGTGTTGCATTTACACGCAAAGAAGAAGTCGTTAAGCAGTTGCGTGACGGCGTGGCCATGCTCATGGGTGGTGATGGCATTACCGTTGTCAATGGCGAGGCAAAATTTGTAGATGCCAAGACTATTGAGGTGGCTGGTGAGCAGTACACTGCTCCTGCTATCGTTGTTGCCACTGGTTCGATTCCACGTGGACTTCCAATCGATGGTGCCGACCTTGCGATGACCAGCGATGACATCCTCGCTATGCAGGAGCTTCCCAAGAGCCTGTGCATCGTAGGTGGTGGCGTAATTGGTATGGAATTTGCCGGTGTGTTCAGCAGCTTTGGAGTTGAGGTGACAGTTGTTGAGTTCATGAAGGAGATTCTGCCTCCATTCGACAAAGACATCGCTAAGCGTCTCAAGACTGTGATGAGCAAGCGTGGCGTGAACATCCTCACTCAAGCTGCAGTCAACGGCATTCATAAGACCGACGATGGTCTCGAGATTACCTTCGACCATAAGGGCAAAGCAAAGAGCATCGTTGCTGAGAAGGTGCTGATGTCGGTAGGACGTCAGGCCGTTCTTCCTGAGGGACTCGAGGCCGCAGGTGTTGAGACTAGCCGTCGTGGCATTGAAGTTGACAACAACATGATGACCAACGTAGAAGGTATCTATGCCATTGGCGACGTTAACGGTCGTTGCATGCTAGCTCATGCTGCAAGTGCACAGGGCAGTGTGGCTTTGGCTCACATTCTTGGTGAAAAGAGCAATGTCAAGCTCGATATCGTGCCAAGCGCAGTGTTCACTACTCCCGAGCTGGCTATGGTTGGCCTCACCGAGCAGCAGTGCGAAGATCAGGGGATTGAGGTTGTAACTGCTAAGTCGTTTTTCCGCAGCAACGGCAAGGCCGTGGCAATGGGCGAAACCGACGGAATGGTGAAACTCATCGTAAGTAGTGAAGATCTTACCATCGTGGGGTGCCACATCTGTGGTCCACATGCTGCCGACCTCATCCAGGAGGCAGTTACAGCAATGAACGCTGGCATGCCGGTGACCAAGATGGCAAGCGCCATCCATGGTCATCCCACTCTCAGTGAGGTTGTAATGGCAGCAGCCAAGCAGTTCTAAATGAATGTATAATTAGAAATAATCCTGCTCATTTAATGAGCAGGATTATTTGTTTAAGATGTTTATAGTCTCACCATAGTCATTAAAAAACTATAAACAAAATTAGTATCCAAATATTTCCTCGAGAGATACACGCTTTACAGGAGCTATCTTCTGGAGACGTTCCATGTCAAGTTCTTTCTCATTGCCAAGGATGAGATAACGATATGGTTTGTCTGCCATATTCTCTTTCTCAAAGTCAACGATGTCGAAGAGATAAAGCTTAGGCAGCGCCTCGTAAACCTTAGCCGAAATGTCGTAGTCGAGGCCACGCTCCTGAGCCCAAATATAGCTGTTGAGCACGTTGAAACGAGTGGTACGGCGGCTAGCGTACTTCTTAATGAGCGACTCCTTAGCAAGGTTGAAAGCAGCCTCACTTTGTGGAATATCGGCAATAAGTTTGTTGAATTCGTCAACGCAATCCATCATCTTATCGTTCTGAGTGATGATATAAGTGTAAGCATCCTCCTTGTGACCAAGACGGGCCGGCTGATTGTAACGAGCGGCAGCCGAGTAGGCTAAACCACGTGCTTCACGTAGCTCTTGGAATACGATACCGTTCATTCCAGTGCCAAAGTACTCGTTAAACAAGCTGATAACTGGTGCATGATCGGGAGTCCAGTCGCGCTCGCTGTTGGTGTATTGCACCATATAGATGTTCTTTGCATCGTAGGGAGCAAGCAAAATCTCAGTCTCGGGAGTGGGCTGCTCCATATAGTCCATGCCGAAAGGCACATCCATGAGTTCCTTTGGAGTCTTGTGGAGTTTCGAGATAGTTGCCGAGAAGTCTTTCTCGCTCATGGGGCCAAAGTACATAACCTCATGCTTCATATTACTCAGGTTCTTTACTAGTTCGATGAGATCACTGGGGTTAATTTCACGAAGCTCTTTCTCGCTCAAGATGTTGGTGTAGGAATTGTTGGGGCCATACTGACCGTAGGCCATCAACCGTGCAAAGCACTGCTCCTGGTTGCTCTTGGCATCGTTACGCCCTTTTATAATCAGGTCAACGAGTTGGCTATATGCCTCATTGTCGAAAGTGGCATTCTTGAGTAGGTCATCGATAAGAGCTACTGCCTCAGGCATGTTCTCATTAAGACCGCTGATAGTAATGAAGGTATAGTTGTCATCTACCGATGTCGAGAAGTTGCAAGCGAGTTTGTAAAGTTTCTGCTTGAACTGCTGTGGGGTCAGGGTTTTGGTTCCCAGGTAGTCGAGATATGACAGTGCCAAGCTATACTTAAGGTCAGCTGTGTTGCCGAAATCATATTTATAAGCCAGAGTGAACAAGTCGTCATCGGTATTCTGTTTGTATAGCAGTGGTAGACCAGCCTTGGTTTCCGAAACATTCATGTCGGTCTTGTAGTCAACAAAGCGTGGTTGGATGGGCTCAACAGTTTCGGCCATAAGGCTTTTGACAAAGTCACTTTGCATATCGCGGTTGGTAGGAATTGGTGTAATGGCTGGTTTCTCAATTTTCTTAACCGAAGTGTCCTCGCCAAGGCGTTTGTAAACGCACACATAATTGTTGGCGAGCAGATGGCGATTAGCAAAATCTACAATCTGCTGCTTTTTCATGTGGCTCATGCGGTCAAGTTGTCCAACCACCTGCTCCCACTCAATGCCATTGATAAAGGCATTGACAAGGTATCTAGCACGAGAACCGTTGTTGTTCAAGCCTCTTAAATACTGCAGCTTGGTGTTGTTGACAACGCTGGTGAGAAGATCATCGTCGAAGTCGCCCTTGCGTAATTTCTCAATCTCGCCGAGCATCAGGTCGCGAACCTCTTCCAGAGTCTGTCCTTGGTTAGGATAACCAAACAACATGAGCAGCGAGTAATCGGCCATTTCATCGGGATAGACGCCCGAACCCATAATCTTGTGGGGCTGGTCAAGGTTGAGGTCCATCAGGCCTGCAGTTTCGTTCTTTAGCATGCTTGAGATTACCTCGAGTGTGTCGCATTGCAGCGAACTGCCACCATCAAAACGCCATGCCAGGGTTACGAACTCTGCCTCTTGCCCCAGCACGGTAGTGTCTACGGGAGCAGTAATGGGTTTGAGAGGTGCAAACTCTGGGCGTGACAGGTTCTTGTTGGGCTGCCAGTCGCCAAAGTACTTATCGAGGATGGCAATCACCTTGTCGGGGTCAAAATCACCAGCCATACAGATTGCGATGTTATTGGGGCAATAATAGTTGTTATAGTAATTCTTGATGTTGGTGATTGAAGGATTCTTGAGGTGCTCTTGTGTGCCGATGGTTGTCTGAGTACCATAAGGATGGGTTGGGAATGCTTTGGCGTATAGTGCCTCCTCAAGTTTCCACATGTCTTTCGCCATGCCAATGTTTTTTTCTTCATATACAGCCTCGAGTTCGGTGTGGAAACCACGAATCACCATGTTACGGAAACGGTCACTCTGGATACGTGCCCAACGGTCAACCTCATTGCTGGGTATGTCTTCGGTGTAGCATGTAACATCGGTGCTAGTGTAGGCATTTGTGCCAATGCCGCCAATGCCAGCCATGAGTTTGTCATATTCGTTAGGGATGTTGTACTGAGCTGCCAGTTGAGACACGCTGTCAATTTCGTGATAGAGCTGCTTGCGTTTGACTGGATCAGTGACTTTGCGGTACTGCTCATAGCGGGTCTCAATCTCGTCGAGATAAGGAGCTTCTTTCACAGGGTCACTGGTACCAAACTGCTTGGTGCCCTTGAACATGAGGTGCTCCAGGTAGTGAGCAAGACCTGTGGTCTCAGCAGGGTCGTTACGTGATCCTGTTCGCACTGCAATGTGAGCCGCAATTCGAGGCGATTGGTTGTTAACACTGAGGAATACTTTCATGCCGTTACGCAGTGTGTAGCACTGTGTGTGCATTGGGTCTCCCTCGTAAGTTACTGCCTTTGGTAGTTGCGCCTGTGCCATGAATCCTGTAACAGCTATCATGGCAAGCATAGCTAATTTTTTAAAGTAAATCATAGAGTTGTTATTTTATATATTACTTAATGGTATCTTGTTCGTGGAGCCACTTTAGAAGTTGTGGAAGTCGAACGTTTGATGGTTCGGCAGTTCGAATTCTGAGTGAAATGTGTTCTCCCATTCCACCCAGCGACTCAAACTGATATAACGGATTGTCGTTATAGTTGCCGGCTTCTGGTTTTTTCCCTTCAAAGAGTGCAACAGCCTCAGCTGTCATTGCTTCCAATTTAAGTAGCCAGGGTCTGACATCGTTGTAGAATAGGCGGTCACTTTCATTGCTAGAATGCTCCATCTCTTTAATAATTTGACAGGCGTCATTTACCTCTCTCAATTCATTGAGTAGTGTGCTGTGATTGGGATTCTTGCGGGCAATAGATACATGATATCGGTCTATTTTATAACCAATGGCGTCATCGTCATAGTATCGCAAGTAAGGTGCCAACTTCTTGAAAGCATGAGCTCGTTCTTTTCCAACCACTGCCGGTATTGCTGATTCCCAGCTGCTGTAGTTGTCGAAGTCATGGTTGTTCCAAGCATAGTTTGCGACACTGAAAAGAGCAATCTTTGATAACTCTCCCTGTTGCATAGGGTTAATGATAAGTGACTGGGCTCCCTTGAGATGGCGTTCTAAATGTGATAGATTGTCAATGTGAGTTTCGTCACGGAAATTAGTGTAAGTATCCATAACGAATAGTTTTGTGTGGTCCTCGTCATTGCATGGATAATTCCACCACCAACTAACATTGCGTCCTAGCCAGTTGTAAACGATCTCCAGGTCTTCATTGTTGGGAACCGACCAAACATTACGGCCTGTTATATATATGTTCAGTTTCTCAGGAGTTGATTTGAGTGATTCGAAGAATTGCTTTGCACGTGCTTCACTCACCCATGAGAAGGCATAAAGCTGTGGAACATAATGTAGTGGCTTGACTGTGTCGGTTGCAACTACTCCACTTTTGTTCCATCGGTTGTCAATGCGCTGTTGCAGTGTAGTTATGTTATCGGCACACAATTTCATGATTGCAGAATCACTCGGAACGCCGACGTCATCAACAAAGACACCAAATTGGCGAACTCCCAAATGATGCATACTTTCAAACTTCGTCATTATTCGGTCTAGCACATCATGGTCATTAGGATCAGCAAATGTTTTTCCAGGGTGAATGGCCCATATAAAGTTTACTTTTGTTTCCTTTGCCACATCAGTAATATCTTGCATCATGTCTTGTGTCAGATAACCAATCTTCTTCTGCTCTTCAGTGATTGTTAAGGGGTAAGGATCACCCCAATATCTCGAGTGGTAAGGATCGCTCTTGGCTCCGTACATGTAGGTGTTCATCTTATAGCGGGCCATAAAACGAAAGAGGTCCTTTGTCACCTCGGCGCTATAAGGCACACCATAGTAGCCTTCGATTATGCCTCGATTTTTCACGTCGGCATAATCATAAATGGTTACGCATGGTAAGTTGGTAGTTCCACAGTCAAGTATCTGCTCGAGCGATGCCAGCCCACAGAACACAGCGTCAGTGTTCTCGCCCACTATAGCAACTATTGTAGTTCCCTCATTTACCGATAGGCTCAAAATGTGGCGGTCATACTTGGAAAGATTAAATATATTTCTATCAATCTTTACACCAGTTAAATCGGTGAAATGCTTATCGATCATGCTATTTGAACCATTCACACCCAATAATAAAACAGACATGCTGTCAGGTATGTGAGAGGTGCCTCCTATTCTCACCCAAGGGGTTAGGCCATGTTCCTCAAGCACCTGCTTTGCCCTGTTCACTGTGGATTCATCTATTGATGGCTCAGCAATAATGCGCACATCTTTACTAAATGATGCTGTTTCCGAAGCCACAACTTGGCGATGAGGAATTGGATAGATATTGTATTCATCGGCAGCCCAAGTGGCTACATAGCAGCAAAGTGCAAAGATTGTGGTTACAAAGAGTCGTTTCATGTTAGTTTAGACTTTATGATTTACAAAGTTAATGGATTTCCTTGAAAGTTCAAAAAATACTATTTAAAGAAAACCAAAAAAATGACTCGATGCAGTCACTGCGTCGAGTCATCATAGTAAAACGAGTATATGAAATGAAAAAAATGTATAGTATTATATAGATTTATTGTTTTATGTTCATTTCTTAATCAGTCCATTACCTGTCATTTCGGCTGGTTGCTCGAGCTCCATTATCTGGAGTATTGATGGAGCAACATCAGCGAGACGTCCATTGGCAACTTCTACATCTTTGTTCTCAGAGATATAGATAAACGGAACTGGATTGAGAGAGTGAGCTGTGTTTGGTGAACCATCAGCATTTACAGCATAATCACAGTTACCGTGGTCGGCTATAATAATGACTTCATAATCAGCAGCACGTGCTGCTTCTACTGTCTCGCGAACGCAGTTGTCAATGGCAACAACCGCTTTCTCAATAGCAGAGTAAACACCTGTGTGTCCTACCATGTCGCCGTTGGCATAGTTGACTACGATAAAGTCATACTTCTTCTCTCCTATAGCAGCAACGAGTTTGTCTTTAACCTCATATGCACTCATCTCAGGCTTTAGATCATAAGTTGCAACCTTGGGCGAAGGAACGAGTATGCGATCCTCACCGTCAAATGGTTCCTCACGTCCTCCATTGAAGAAGAATGTTACATGAGCATACTTCTCAGTTTCGGCAATGTGAAGTTGACGTTTGCCTTTTGAAGAGAGATATTCGGAAAGTGTATTGTTCACATTTTCCTTCTTGAATATGACATGGACACCAGTGAATGATGCGTCATATGGAGTCATACAATAGTATTGAAGTCCGGGAATTATAGCCATTCCTTGTTCTGGCATGTCTTGCTGCGTGAGAACAATTGTGAGCTCTTTGGCACGGTCATTACGATAGTTGAAGAAAATAACAACGTCACCTTCCTTGATGCGTCCATCAACAGTAGTGTTTACAATAGGCTTAATGAATTCATCAGTAACACCTTCGTCATATGACTCTTGGATAGCCTGGGTCATGCTCTCGCTCTTTCGTCCTTCACCGTAAACAAGCTGATCATATGCCAGTTTGATTCGATCCCAACGCTTATCACGGTCCATAGCATAGTAACGGCCTGTCACAGTAGCAACAACACCTGCACTATTCGAACAATACTCTTCTAACTGAGCTACAAATCCCTTGCCACTTTCGGGGTCAGTGTCTCGACCATCCATGAAGCAGTGAATGAATACATCATTCAACTCATATTCCTTGGCAATGTCGCACAAAGCATAAAGATGCTCAAGTGAACTGTGTACGCCTCCGTCCGATGTTAAACCCATAAAATGGATTGCTTTTCCTGTTTCCTTGGCATAGGTGTAGGCAGCAATAATCTCGGGATTCTTAAGGATAGATTTGTCTTTAATGGCTTTGTTGATTTTCACCAAGTCCTGATATACGACACGGCCACCTCCGATATTAAGGTGTCCTACTTCGCTGTTTCCCATCTGGCCATCAGGAAGTCCAACATTCTCGCCACTGGCTTGAAGTTGGCTATTGGGATAGTTCTGCAACAAACTGTCCCAATAAGGTGTCGGGGTTGAGAAAATGACGTCGCTCTTGCTGTGGTCGCCAATACCCCACCCGTCTAAAATCATTAATAAAGCATTCTTGCTCATGTTGTCGAATATGCGTATTGTTCTGATTCTTTTTTTGACCTCACTATTTTGAGGACTGCAAATATACACTAAATTAGGCGTATTTCAAAACGAAAACATGATTTTTCGTCAAAAACGCATAAAATGTCATAAAAATGCAGTTATTTATTGCCATGATTTCTTTGGATGAGAGTTTTTCCCATCTCAAATCATGGCAATAAAATTAGTTCAGAGAAGAAACTCGGTACTTATTACTTATTGGGAGTCTCTTTCTTCGTCAGTTTGTCGGTCAGGAAATCAACAGCACTGTCTACAACACCTTCAACCTTGTCATCAAGTGAGTCGGGGGTTATTTTCTTGCCAATTTCTGTTGCTTTTTTCTTGATTTCTTCTGGATTCTTTAAAATTTCGCCAGCCTTGTCCTGAATGAAATCTTTTGCCTGGTCTAAAATGTTTTCAGCCATAGTCATGTGATTTATGTGGTTAATAAAAAAGTGAATTATTTCTGTTTAAATGTGTTGTAAGCATCTTTAGTGACTTTCAGCAATTGTTTCTGATTATCATTTAATTTTCCTGCTTTCTCCAATTCCTGGAGTTTCTTTTGGATTTCATCAAATCTTTTTGAAGATTCAGGGTCTATTTGTTTCCCTTCCTGTTTCGATTGAACCATTTTGAGGAATTCATCATTGTAGTTCACAAGCATTTTATCGGTTTCGGAGAGCTGCTTCCCACTTGGAGGAGTGCTTGTGTCAACAACAATTGGATTTGAACCAGCTGAATTGCCATTTACATTCGGCAATGCCGTTTGCGTCGGATTTAACGAGTCGTTGCTGTTTTCTGTCTGTTCAGCAACAGCTTGAGTAGATGATTCGTTTCCCAGTTTTGAACTTCCGCCATTTCCATTACATGAGGTTAAAAGAGCCCCTGCAGTCATTATAAATAATAGTATATGTTTCTTCATAAATTAAAAGCATTAACTTATTTGGCTTCAAATATACTATTTTTTTTGATATTCAACAAGAAGATAAGAAAAAATGATGCCATCTTCACATATTTTTGTTAAAACGTAGATTCAATTGAAAAACAATTACATGAAGTGGAAGTTAAATAAATAAAAGAATCGCAAACGACTAACTATTAATCGTTTGCGAAAAATGTTGTGGAGCTGGAGGGGGTTGAACCCTCGTCCAAACGTGGAACTAATAAGCTTTCTACATGCTTAGTCGTTGACTTGGTTTTCGACTGCACGCAGGCTCAAGACTACCAACATGCAGCTTAGTCTCTGAATTTCAAGGATGAATCGAGACTATTCATCCCCTATCTCCGATATACTAGCACCACCGGTTCAGCAAGCCTCGGAGCAAGGGCCGCCGGGTGATGTCTTGTCTCTACCACCTTGGGCATAGATTAAGCTGATCTACTGTGCTTCGATCAAGCAGCAAGAGCGTAAGAATTTTCGCCATTTAAGAATTATGATGTCATGAATTTAAAGAGCACAGGCATCGTCGCTCTGCATGCTTACTTACCACCTCAACACGCTGTCAAAACCATGTCAGCCCCATGAAATCTGGAAGAAAGTGGCTGCAAAATTAATGCTTTTGTTTAAAAACGACAAACAAAAGTGATGTATTTTTTGATGAAATATGTATTTTTCTAATTAACTAAGAGGTTGGGAATTCTTGTATGTGTCATCGTCAAGATGAATAAGGAATCCTTCATCGACGAGGAAAGAAACCATATTTACAATCTCGTCTTGGGGAAATGATAATGTGCTGATAAACTCACGAAGTGTGCGTGATTTTACTTGCGCCATATATAATATTCCTTCCTGTACATCGGCAGCGGTGTGATTGTGGCGCTTGCGTTTGTCAATACATGTGTCGCAGTGTCCACATAGCTCTGCATTGGTTTCACCGAAATATTCAACTAGATATTTCTCTCGGCAGATGTCCTGATTAAAGCCATAAGCGATAACAGCATCAACACGTTTCTCCATACGTTGCCGCAGGTCTTCATAGATGGCTTTGGGGATAAGTACGTGCTGTGGTTCTTCGCGCGATGTAGTGTAGATAATATATGGTGTACGTTTCCGTGGGACATAGTGAAGAATATGCATTTTTGTCAGTTCTAGTAATGACTTATAGATGGTCTCAGGTTGAAGGTTATATCTGAACGCCAGCACATCTTCATTGATAAAGACATAGTCAGCAAAAAGGCCGGTGTATGTGCGCAGAATTGCCTGCAGGACCTCATCGGCACGTGGTGTTGTGGTCGGGATATTGTATAACTCGTCTTTGTTGGCTAGAATCATCACGCGCGACTGGGTTTCAATCTCTTCAACAAATTGGATGTATCCGGCCTGAGTGAGTATCTTTAGGGCATTATGGGTAGGCAGAATAGGAAGTTCGAATGTCTTGCAGAAAAGATTGAAATTAAAATCAATCATCTGACCATACCCCTCTCCTACTGCCACTTCAAGGAAGTTGCCAACTCGTTCATACACCTTGCGTATGTAGTCTTTTTCGGGGAACGCCTCTGTGATGTGACGTTTCAGTATTCCCTTGTCGGTATCTTTCACAAGCATCACAGCATAAGATCGATTTCCATCGCGCCCTGCCCTTCCGGCTTCTTGAAAGTATTCTTCTAAGGAATTTGGTATATCAATATGGGCTACTACTCTCACGTCAGGCTTGTCGATACCCATACCAAAAGCATTAGTTGCCACAATTACCCTTATCTCATCATTTTTCCACTTGTTCTGCTTGTCTTCTTTCTCTTCTATGTTTAGACCAGCATGATAGTAGTCGGCGCTGATGTTGTTTCGACGTAGTTCATCTGAAATAAGCTTGGTGCGTTTACGGCTTCTGACATAAACGATGCCCGAACCAGGCACCGATTTCATGATGTGTACTAGTTCGCCCATTTTCTCGGTGGTTTTTCTGACAACATAGGAAATATTTGGGCGCACGAAGCTCTTTTTTAATACATTACGCTGTTTGAATTGAAGCTTTTCTTGAATATCATCAACAACCACTGGAGTTGCTGTTGCTGTCAAAGCTAATACTGGTGCATCGGCAAATACCTTTCTCAATCGCGATATGTTAAGGAACGAAGGTCTAAAGTCATATCCCCATTGAGAAATACAGTGCGCTTCATCAACAACAATGAGGCTGACATTAAAAGACTTGATGCGGTCAATGAAGTTGTCGTTTTCAAGTCTTTCTGGTGAAATATATAGGAATTTGCATTTTCCGTATAAGCATTTTTCTATAGCCTTACGGTGCTCGGCCATTGTGAGTCCAGCGTGAAGATAAGTAGCCTTGATGCCGCGTGAAATCAAGTTGTCGACCTGGTCTTTCATCAGCGACACAATGGGAGTCACGACGATTGCCATTCCATCCATGGCAAGAGTAGGAACCTGAAACGTGATTGATTTGCCGCCGCCTGTAGGCATCAAACCAAGAGTGTCACGACCTGCAAGGACCGACATGATGATGTCTTCTTGAAGTTCGCGAAACTGCTTGTATCCCCAGTATTTCTCTAGGATTTTATGGATGTCATTGGTTTTCGACATCGTTGCTCATTCTAATGCCTTTTATGAGTAACTGAATAGATACAGTGTTGCGATGACGATTCTCTTCAACTGTATAGATAATGTCGAAAGGTTCCTTGTTCTTGATGCGTTCGAAATAATCGCTCATGCCGAATGCAATACCGTTAATCATCTTCCCTGATTTCGGGTCGATGACATCAAGCTTTATGTGCTCTAGCTTCTTGCCCACGAGTTTGCTTGTACCGGCATCAAGACAGTTCTTGGTGATGAACACGGGTTTCTGGTTCTCAGGACCAAATGGATTAAACAGTTTCATGTAACGCATGAAAGTGTCGTTGATTTCATTGAATCCTAGCTCACAGTCTACATCGATAGATGGTGTTACCTGTCCAGTCTCAATGTGTGCTTCTACATATTCCTCGAGGCGTTTCTTAAATTCTGGAATATTCTCCTCTTTAAGAGTCAGTCCAACGGCATTGGTGTGACCACCGAAGTTTTCGAGCAAGTCGCGGTTATTCTTAATAGCGGTGTAGATGTCGAAGCCTCTTACCGAGCGTGATGAACCCGTAACCAAACCGTCATTGCTGTAGGTCAGCACTACCGATGGGCGGAAATACAATTCTGCCAGTCTTGATGCCACGATGCCTATGATGCCCTTGTGCCAGTCATGATTATAGATGACAATAGGTTTCTTCGAGCCCATCTCTTCTTTGTGGTTCTCGATGATGGCGTTGGCTTCTTCGGTGATATTGCGGTCCAGCTCCTTACGGCTCTGATTATATCGGTCAATCTTCTTGGTTATTTCGTAGGCTGCCGATGAGTTGCGAGTTATGAGCAATTCAACAGAGTCCTGTCCCGACTGCATTCGTCCTGATGCGTTGATGAGTGGGCCAATCTTGAAGATTATGTCACTGATTGTGATTTCCTTTTTGTGAAGCTTGCATAGACGCAGGATGCTACGTAGACCGGCACAGGGATTGTTGTTGAGGCGTTTAATGCCATAATGTGCAAGAATACGGTTTTCACCAGTGAGTGGCACCAGGTCGGCTGCAATACTGACGGCAAGGAGATCGAGTGAGTTCTCAAGGTCATACATGTTGTCAATACCGTTGCTCTTGGCAAATCCCTGCATGAACTTATAACCCACACCACAACCCGACAAATCCTTATATGGATAATTGTCGTCCTCGAGTTTTGGATTGAGGATTGCTGCTGCGTCGGGCAGTTCGTCATCAGGAACATGATGGTCGCACACAATGAAGTCAATGCCTTTTGATTTGGCATAGGCAATTTCTTCAACTGCCTTGATGCCACAATCCAGCACGATAATCAGCTTCACGCCAATGCTCTCAGCATAGTCTATGCCTTGCACCGAGATGCCATACCCTTCGTCATCCCTCGTGGGAATATAATATTCCACGTTGGAATAGAAATGTCTTAAATAGCGGTAAACCAGAGCTACCGCAGTAGTACCGTCTACGTCATAGTCGCCATAGACCATTACTTTTTCTTTTGCCCCTAAGGCTTGATTGAGCCTCTCTACAGCCTTTTTCATGTCCCTCATCAGAAAGGGATCGGGCAGTTGGCTGAGTGATGGATAGAAGAAGTCGCGAACGTCCTCCGCATTCTTCATACCACGCAACACCAAAAGCCGAGCAATAGAAGGGCACTCGGGGAACTGAACCGCAAGCTGCTCCTCTATCTTCTTCTGTTCGGATGTAAGGGGTAAATAAATCCATTTACTTGTCATTTATGTTGTTCTTTAATTGGCGTAGTAGAAGGCATTTCTATGGTTGACACTCTTGTCGGCCATGCCTTGGGTGTAGAGAATATATTAAAATACCAAGTCTTAGTCACTGTTATTGTCAATAAAGCACATTTTAATGGAGTGTTATCTCTAATATTAACAAGTCTTCACAATTATATATATAAAGACTTAAGCCTTATCATGGGACTACCACATGCCAGCTATAATGCTCCTAATCGCAGTAGTACCAAATGGCTTATCTCCTAATAATCAATTTGTTTGCACCTAATATTGCCTTCGAAATACTTGTCAGGAAGGCTTATATATGTGCACACATGTGACCTAGCTTAATATTTTCTTCACAAAATTACACAAAAAAATGACGATTTCAAAATAAATTTGCAACTTTTTTACAAATTCACATTTTTTGTCCTCTTTCACCGGGAGTGCTTCTTAAAAGGCGAATAGGGCGACTAACTAGCAAGGAATCTGATTTTACAGATTATTCAAACAACAAGAACAACAAATAACCAGCCATTGCATAACGCGATGTGATTATGCATTAGATTAAATGCCAAGGATAACTTTGTAGACGGTGGTGACATCAGCGGCATTGATTGATTCGTCACAATTTACATCGCTAGTTGCAACAAAGGAAGTATTGCCGTTAAGGATAAAACCATAAAGAGCAGTCACGTCAGCAGCATTCACCGAGCCGTCACGGTTCACATCTCCGTGAAGCTTGTTTTGGAGATATTTGACTCCTGCATCAATATTCAGTTTGCCATATCCCCATCTGGTTGGTCCCACAGCGACATATTCATCGCTATAGCAGGTGGCTTGAAGAATCTCTCTTATATCATCTGGGGTGAGATTGGGAATCATCTCAAGCCAAAGAGCAATTGCACCAACGACAACTGGTGTAGACATTGATGTTCCCGCATTGACGCCATAAGGGAACGACTCGCCATTGATTTCGACCAAATCAACCACATTGGCCGGGTTTTGATTTTTCTCACAATAACGGCTGACAGATGAAGCAAGAGCAAGTCCGGGAGCCACTACATCAGGGCGGTTAATATTTCGTGAGTCAGGCCCATATCCTGAGAAATATGCAATGTCGCCGGGGATGCATCTTGAATAGCTTAGAGTACTGCCATCCATCATTGTGAAATCCTTCGTAGAGCCATAGGCGCCTACCGATATTGCATTGTCGCCAGTTGCCATGTCACTTATACTTCTGGGACCTCTTGAGCCTCCAACCCATCCTTGCAATCCTCCACTGGAGTATATGACCGGACTTCCGCTCCATCCTATTATTGTCTCTCCTGCAGGAGCTTTAACAATAAGTCCTATCCTGTACTTCTCTTTGTCGGCTGTAGCATAGTTGGTTTCTACAATTGAATGATACTTGCCATTATCCTCTAATGCGCATGCAAAATATAACTCTCCAGTAAAGTATTTACTAAAAACTGTATCATTCTCACTGGAGACGATATAGACACTATCGGTAGCTGCGTCACGAGGGATGTCAAGACGATGCACAAGCGAGTCGGCCTGAAGGTCCCAAATGACAATGTCGACTGAGTGTGGCGTGCCCGATGAAGACCATATGCTGGAAAAACCTCTCAACACCTCACGTGATGTCCAATTTGAGAGGAAAGTTGCAAGCGAATCGTTTTCATTCAGTACTTTACGCACGATAATCGGCATGTTAGCATCGTTGCCTGCCGAAACCACACAGATGCGTCCTGGTCCGGAGATGCTATCCATAATCTGACACAGTGGAGAGGAGCCGTCATGAGCCCCATCCTGGCTTCCGAGACTCATGTTGATAACCGCAGGTTTTCCTACCTCGTCAGCATAATTGAAGATGTATTTTATAGAGTTGGCCACATTTGCATCGGTGAGACAATATTCTGGCATTCCACAAGCAACTATTGAAGCTCCTGTTGCGACACCATTATAACCATTGTCTCGATAACTGCCTGCTGCTGTGCCGGTTGTGTGGGTCCCATGGGTCTCGTCAGTATCATCGGTTGTAAGGGCACGTATTTCCTCTGGTGAAGTGTAATGACTGCCTGGCAGTATTAAGCCATCGATTTCAGGAGCAGTGCCAGTAGAATCGTTAGGCATATAAACCCTTACAATTCTGTTGTTTCCATCATTATCTAGGAAATTAATGTGATTAAAGTCAATTCCGACGTCGATGACACCAACTACTACCCCATTGCCTGTGTGAATCAATTCCTCTCTATCTTGAATTGCAATTGATGCAGGTGGGAAATATGACATTTCCAGGGCTTTACCATTGCACAACTCAATATGTTGCTCCAGGCTGATGCTCTTCACCCCTGGCACAGTGGCTACAGCACCTATTGACTCAGAAGGAATTATGGCTGTTACAATATTGCCAAAACGAGCAGTCACCTTCACTCCTATGTTCAGAAGTCTGTTAATAGTGCCGACATCGTTGACTTTTATTATAGATTGGAGCATGGTTTGTGGCTCAATCGCCGTTTCATTGGTTTTTGCTAATTTGTGCTTTTCACGTTTCATGTGCGATAATGCCAATGTTGTCTTGGCTGAGAACACACCGGCAATTGCCCCCATTGAAATAACTGCGAGAATTATGTAAAAAACAAGTCGTTTCAAGTTGTAGTAGTTTTATGATTAATGATTTATGCAAAAATAATTACTATCGACGAAATTACCAAAAAATCCCGATGAAGAATCACAAGGATTCCACATCGGGACTTGATTATTATTACTTTGGTGGGTATTTTCCCCTTCTTGATTATTACTGAAGATTCTCTACGAACTTGCGCAGGTTCTCGTTTTCAGGATCATACTGCAGCCATTTGGTGTAGTAAGTCTTGGCAACGTCTTTTTGCCCAAGCTTTGTGTAGTAAGTTGCCATGTAGCGATATGCCATGGTGTAATAGTAGTTGGCATTTGCTACACTGGGATTTGCATCAACAGCAGCCAACAACTTCTGGTAAGCATTGAGCGCACCACCCTTGTACTCGTTGTTCTCGGCAGCCAGTTCAACGCGAGCCAACATGTTGAGGTTAATCAGGTCATTAGGCTCCTTAGATATTAGTTCGTTAGCAGCCTGACGTGCGCGGTTGATTGCATCAAGCTTGGCGGCATCGTCACTAGTGTTCTCAGCCACCTTAACATAAGCATTGGCAAGCTGATAGAGATCGTTGGTTGTGTAGTTGCCGTTGTCAATGATTTCCTGACGCAATCTTGCGGCGTTTACAAAGTCCTTGCTGTCGTTGTAGAATTTAGCCAGCTGAGCACGAAGGTTAGCACTTTCGGGATACTGTTCGATTGCTCTCTCGAAGGTAGCAACAGCTTCGGCACCACGATTGGTCTTGTTCAAAGCGTTGGCATAGTTACTGTAATCCGACTCAAGATAAGGTGTAGCATCGTTGAAAGGCAGGGCCAGGAACTCGGCTCCTGTAGTTACTGCATTTTCCCAATCTTGCTTGTCGCACTGAGCGTAGAACTTCAGACGATATCCGAAGAACTTGTTGATAGGTGATTCTGCGTTAGCAATCAAACCGTTGCAAACGTCAATAGCCTTGTCATAATCCTTACTCATCCACAACAGCTGAGCATAACGAACCTCGTCCTTAGCAAAGTGGTTGGGGTTGTCATAATACTTTCCATAAGCCTCTACAGCCTTAGGAAGGTTTCCCTTGATAGACGAAGCCTCATAGTACTTCTCGGCGAGCTCACGCTGAACAAGTGCACTGTTAGGTACCAGGTCAAGCAACTCTTCGAGAGCATTGACAGCACGCTCCTCATTTAGGAAGAAGTCCACGTTAGAGAACTTCACACGGCTCTCAATGTTTGTGGGCTCATAACCAAAAGCCAACTCATACTGACCGGCGGCATTGCCCCACTCTTTCTTGTTGCCGAAATCGTCACCGACGAAGATGTAGTAGTCAGGATCTTGTGGATTCCACTTGAATGCATTCTTCTTCTGTTTCTCGATTTGCTTAGCGTAAGCGTTAGCATCAGCAAGATAGTAAGCGTTGGCAATAGCTATGGCCAGTTTTGGATCTTTTTTAGAGAATTTCTCAGCCATCTTGAAAAGGTTCTCAGCCTCTTTCAAGTTACCGTTTTCAAGAGCCACTGCGCCTTGTCCCACATAGTTGTAAGGATAGTTTGGATTTGCCATAACACCCTTCTCATAGTTAGACTTAGCAGTAGCCTTATCGTTTTTCTTCAATGCTATTTGACCCAAGTAGTAGTATGCCTCGGCCTTGTTTGAAGCATTGTCAAGATTTCTCTCGAGTAGCTCTTGAGCATCGTCGAGTTTACCAATCTTGTAGAAATCTATACCATCTTTGTAGCCTTGTGCATTAGCTACAAATGCTGCACCAGCGATAAGCATGGTTGCGAAAAAGAATTTAGTTTTCATTTCTGTAAGTATTAAATAGTTATTGTATATTCTTTATAAAGTCTCATTTTTAATTGCGTCTCATTGATTGCCTCCCACATCAACTATTCGTACAGGTACTGCCGCTGGAGAAATGCCAGTTTGCAGAATGATCTTCTGCCCAATGCTGCTTGTAAGAAACACAAAGAAGTCATGATCATGAGTCCCGAGTGCCGATGCATCAATAGCAAATATCTCTCTAGTCAACGGATATGAACCATCAAAAATATAAGCTTGATAAGGCTTGTAGTCTTTTAATGATTCTTCGGTTCTTACACCAAGCACTTTTATCTTGTCGGTGAAGTTGTTAGACTCTTGACGAGTAGTTCCATTCTGAAGCTCATTATATCGTTCTTCAACAGTAGTCGCTGTTGATTTCATATCGGAAGTAATCCAACTGACTCCAATCAGTCCAATTGCATTGCGCGTCTTTTCTACAGCCTCAAATACAGCTTGTGAACTGCCTTGTGCAAAGAACTGAATGGGAAGATCGTTGCCGTTGTTGAACTTGTCTTTTATGTAGTGCAAGACTCCCGAACGGTTCTGGTCAAAAATCACCTTAATTGGTTCATTTTTCAGTTTGGTTGGATAAACTTGCCCCCAAGTGGTTGATTTGCCAGTCATGATGTCTCGTATGTCATTCATCGACAGGAAATCAATATCGTTATCCTTGTTCACAATCAGCGCTATAGCATCAACAGCTATTCTACGAGAGCGATATGCCCTGTTCTGTCCCTTAAGAATCTTCTTCTGGTTCGCGGTCAGGTCTCGATAAGTGATAATGAGGTTCACCTTCTCATTAAGCAAAGAGTCGAGAGCCGAGGCCTCATCCATGTAACGAGGTAGCACATTTGCATCCTTGTAAGAGAACTCGAACACTTCAATCTCATCATCTAGGATGTTCTTGAATGACTCGTCGCATATAACCTTGCAAAGTCCGCTCACAGCTCCTGGCTTTTGTTTTTTTCCCTTGTTGCATGAGCTAAATGTTGCTGCGGTCACAGCAAGGAGCATCAAGCATAATATCAAAGTCTTAAGTTTCATAGCGCCTATTATGATTTAATATCAGTCATTGTTTCTTTCTTCCAAATCCCGCAAGCGATAATAGTCAATGCCTTTTATCTGCCTGTAACAACGATAAACTCCATACAATGCCAAAATAGCGGCAAATATATATCGGAGTGTTAACCAAGGTTCACTAGTCCAATCAAAGAAATTGATATAGAGAAGATAAGCCATACCCAAATATACGCAAATCATGAAAACTCCGAAGAAGATTCTGATAGCCTTTAGAAATAAAGATGTCTTAGAACTCATATATCTTTTTTCTTAAAATTTTAACATTAGACGAGCCATTTTTTAAATGGTTTATTACGTGAAAACGAGAAAAGCGTATCTGGTTTTCTATTAGCTTGTAAAGTTAGTAAAAAAAACTAGTAAATATGCCTAAAAGACCATATATATTATAAAATCTTAACGAAATTAGTTGGATATTTTATCGATATTGAGTGAGTTTAAGCGGAAATAGTTATCTAAGACAGCATCTCCCTTCATCAAATCAACTTTACCACTCTCGGCGTTTTCCATCTTATATCGTCGGGTAACAGTGAAATGAGCGTTAAATGTAGGTTCGCTCATGTCGTTAATTGTCTTTTTTACATCAACGGCAAGAGATGTGAACCAAATAGAGTCGATATTGTTCTCACGATGAGCGACAAGGTATTCCCGAATATCGTTGTGGTTCGCTCTAGGTTTTCCCATAAAGTTCTGCATCTCGGTATTGCAGACGGTCATCATGCTTGTCAAATCCCATTGCTCCATTCCAGTCAGGAACTGCTGTATAGATTGTTTTACACGCTCCCGCTCATCAATGGTGAGTTCGGCCCGTTGCAGTTCGCTAAAGCGGCTACGCGCCTCGCCCACATGTTTGCCGTATGGAAACTCACTGATATAACGCTGATATCCCTCCTTTGTGTTTTTGTCAACAATGTTGTTCCAAGTGACATCATCAAGTAATTCTCGGGCTTGAGGCAGAAATTTACTTGAGGGGTGATTGTTGATGAAAGCACGCAATGCATCTTCGTTATCGCTGGCCATTACTTGTTCCCATGCTGTCTTCTCAGCAATTAGCATGTCATAAAGGTTTCTTGCATCTCGATAATGCTCTCCGTTGGGGTATTCCTCAAGATATTGTTTTACATCTGCCAGATCCTTGTGTTCTTGACACAAAGACCAAAGAGTCTCTTCATCTTGATGTGAATAGCCCATATATAGAGATCCTCCTATCAAAGCCAAAGCAGCAAGTATTGCAAAGGTGATGATAAGGGCACTGTTGTTCTTTTTTCTTTTCTTCTGATATTGATTTATATTGGCAGTTTGTGGGTTAGGAGCTGTTGTGGGTTGGCTAGTGCTGATAGTCTGTACTTTTGCCCCACAAACATCGCAATAGACATCGCCAGGTCTTATTTCACTGCCACAATTCTTGCAATTCATATTTAGAGTATTTTATGATTGCAAATGTAATGAAAAATATGAAATTATGTATTGGCTAGAATATAAAAAATACAAAAAAAGCCACCATGATTCATCACAGTGGCTTTTTCTATAATATATTTCAATGTGTTGAAATATTCAAGTGAAATTAGTTGGCGCCTTGCAGCTTGAACTGTACTGGAAGTGTGTACCATACAGCAACAGGATCACCAGTTGCATTGCGGCCAGGAGAGAAGGCAGGAAGCATCTTGCAGACGCGAACAGCCTCACGATCAAGATCCTTGTCTACACCACGAACAACTTTTACTTCACCCACCTTACCAGTCTTTGTTACAACGAATTGTACAACGACCTTACCTTGGATGTTGTTGTCTTGTGCAGCTTGAGGATAACGGATGTTCTTGTTGATGAAGCTCATCAGAGCGCCATCACCACCAGGGAACGAAGGCATGTGAGCTGCCGAGCGGAATACCTCTTCCTTTTCAGGCTTTGGTTCGGGCTTGGGCTCTTCCTTCTTCTCTTCCTTGGGAGGTTCAACTTCCTTAACAACAGTCTGGTCAACCTTAACGACATCTTTTGTGATATCATCGGTACCCTTGTCCTCGTTCACAGCACCAACCTGACGCTCATCTTCTTTTTGTGCGTCAATTGTCTTGGGTGGTTCCTTTACAAGTTCATCGGCAACGATATTCATCTCGGTTACCTTCTGTGAATTTTGGATTTCCTCCTCAATTACTTGTTCCTTCTCTTCAGGAATCTCGATCTGTTGTTCTTCTTCCTCCTCCATCTGATCCTCAAGTGCTGCTTGAGCTGCGAGTTGTTCTTGCTTGATGCGTTCTTCTTCGAGACGCTTCTCAGTAAGATATTTGTTCACAGCTGTATAACCATAAGCAATTAATGCCACAGCTATAACACCAATAATGGTGTAAAGCACCGACTTGTTGTGACGCCTAGGGGAGTCTTGTCTAATATCATAGGCTCCAAAGTCCTTATTTTTGCCTTCAAAAACAAGGTCTAGCCATTCCCTCGATGAAAGATCTACATCTTTTGCCATAATTATTTCTGGTTTTAAGAGTTAGACATTATTAATTTGCACCAAGAGCATGTCCTACTTTGTGCTCATAGAGCGTAGAATCTTGCTTATTCAGAGCCTCAAGCTGGTAGGTAGAAATCTGATTGATTTGCATCTCATCCAGCATACGAACCACGTCGGCATAGCAGGCGTTTGAAGTTGGCTTAATAACGATGATAGGACGCTTAGCGTTGATGTCTTGAGCTTGTTTCTCACGAGCATCCCTAACCTTTGCGTTATAAATCGAGTCGTTAATCTCGCCTTTCTTCCATTGATCTTTAAACTTATTGATTTGATCAAGAAGTTCTTTGTTACGCTTCTGAAGCATACCACGAACCATCTCCTTGTCATTTCCAAATTGGATTTCGTTCAGAGTGAAGTTCTCCATGTCGGGTTGACCTTCATAAAAGTAGATCTTGCCGTTGGTAGCTTTTTGACCGTCCTTATCAATTGTGCCATCAATGATGAAAGTAATAGCGTCACTTTCTTTAATCTTGGTCTCTTCCTCTTTGTTCACATCGTCATTTGTAGGCAACACGAGTTCGAGAGTCTGAGACTTCAACATTGTGGTACATAGCATGAAGAAGGTGATCAGAAGCATGTTCATATCAACCATAGGGGTGAAGTCGATACGGGTGTCAAATTTTTTCTGACGACTTTTATCTTTCTTTGCCATATCTTATTCCTCCTCTACTTTTAATGAAGTCATCAAGGTGAATTTATTCAACCTCTCAGTCTGCAGGTTATCCATTACAACTTGTACAAGACTGTATGGAGAGTCTTGCCCAGCCTTGATTGCGACGCCTTGACCACCGGTAAGGTCTTTACCTAATCCGGCTTCTTGCATCACAGCCTTAATAGCTGTCAGCCAAGTCTGGAATTCATTTTTCGGACCGTCTTTGATCGACAACTGAATTGGTATTCCGCCATCGTTCTTCAGGAACTCATCACGTTTTTCCATGCTCATGCTGAGCCACTCGTTCAACTTGCTCATAGGAACGCCAAATGTTCCTAATCTAGAGAACTCTGTTACTTGTTGCACTGTCAGCGGTTTTGCGCTTGGGTGAGTCGAAGTGTATTCACCATAGACCTTTTTGAGGACTTCAGTGCGGAATTTCTCTGTAGAAAGTTGAGTTGAGTCCTTGGCACCAGTCAAAGCCATGTACACTTTACCGTCGGGAGCAATCAGTACTTGCACGAGTTTCTCGTCGGGCACTTTTTCTTCGCTCACTGATGGAGGAGTGATGACCTGAACCGGTTCCTTCTGTAGGAAAGTAGAAGTCAACATGAAGAAAGTCAACAGAAGAACAGTCACGTCACTCATCGCCGTCATGTCGATGTGTGTACTTTTTTTCTTAATTTTGACTTTTCCCATTGTTACACTTATTAATTAAATGTTATTGATAAAAATTTAATTTGCTACAATCAACAACATGAAATTAGTGTGTAGCAGCGAAAGTAGAAACAATTAAGAAGCCAAGCTCGTCGATAGCATAAGTCATGTTATCGATCTTGCTGGTGTAGAAGTTATAAGAAATAAGTGCCAAAGCAGCAGTTGCGATACCGGTAGCGGTGTTCACAAGTGCCTCAGAAATACCGGTTGACAGCTCAGTAGAGTCAGGGGCACCTGATTGAGACAGAGCCTGGAACGACTTGATCATACCAAGCACAGTACCGAACAGACCGAGCAGAGTACCCAGAGTGGTAAGTGTAGCAACGATTGGGAGGTTCTGCTGCAGGGCAGGCATCTCAAGTGCTGTAGCTTCCTCAAGTGTTTGCTGGATAGAAGTAAGTTTCTGTTCTTTTTGGAGAAGTGTGTCCTTGTCCATTTCTTTGTACTTCTGGAGTGTTGCATAAACAACTGCACCTACAGTACCCTTCTGCTGACGGCAGAGATCCTCAGCCTTGGCAATGTCCTTCTTCTGAAGAGCATCCTTCACGTCGGCAACAAATTTAGTAATGTTGCCTTTGCCCTTAGCCTTGCCAATAGCAAACCAGCGCTCAACAGAAAGAACGATAACTGTGAACAAGCAGGTGAGCAGGATAGGTACCACGAAACCGCCTTTATAAACGGTACCAGCAAGGTTAGATGGAGCAAGCTTAACCTCATCTGGAACGAGGAAAGCAAATGCTTTACCAGTCTCTTCACCACCAGTGAAGTTGCTGATCATACCCATCACGAAGAGATAGAGGCAAACTGCAACTACGAGGCAAATGAGGATTACGGTGAATGCACTCTTAATACCACCAATATTGCTGTTAACTGCTTTGTTGTCAGCCTTCTTGGGCTGTGGCTTAGCAGCTTGGGGTTGTGGTTTTACAGCTGGCTTTGGAGCCTGTGGCTGTGGATTGTTTGGCTTTGTAGCTTCCATAATCTAAAATTAAAAATTGGTTTGTTAATAAAAATGATTAATTATAAAATGTGTTTTTAATATCAGTTTTTTATTTTTTTAATAACGTGGTTTACCCTAAAAAAGTGTGCTATTGTTAATAAAATCATGAGGAATAGCACTTACTGCGTTTATTTTCACAAACTTAGTATTCATTTTCTTGTAAAATGAAGAAAAAATATTGTAAAAACATTCGCAAATGTATCACTTTTATTTTAATAAAAAAAGGGAAATTCTCTTTTTTTTGATAAAAAATTATTCACAATATACTATTTCGACCTTAAATAGACAGAAAAAGTTAAAGCATTATTAAATTAAATAGTTATGACAACATTATCAATTTCAATTTATCTTTTAGGCAAGTACGAGATGCAGAGTATCATTAATGAAGAGAAAGCAAAATGTTTTTTCTATTTTTCTTGTTAATATTTACTTAAACAAAAATTTATTTCGTATATTTGCAAATTGAATATTTGCGTTTTTTCAAATTAACCAGATATGGCATTGATAAAAATAAAAAGAGGATTTGATTTAAACCTGAAAGGTAAAATCACCGAAGAAACATTATCGCCAATCAAGAAATGTGACAATTATGCGATTGTCCCTGATGACTTTTCTGGCATCATCCCTCGTATGGAGAAGAAAGAAGGTGAGTCAGTTATGGCTGGCGAAGCACTGTTTCATGACAAAAATGACGAGAAGATTAAAGTGACATCACCTGTGAGTGGCATTGTCAAGAAAGTTGTTCGCGGAGAGCGCCGCAAGATTATGGCAATAGTCATTGAAGCTGACGGCAAAAACACAAACAAGGAGTTTGACACGCGTGAAACCCCAAGATCCCTTCTGCTGGAAAGCGGACTTTGGCCAATGATGCGACAGCGTCCTTATGACATTGTACCATCTTCATTGGCTCGTCCCCGTGACATCTTCATTACAGCATTTGACTCAGCTCCTTTGGCCCCATCACTTAAGCTTGTGCTTGGTGATGACGAGAAATATTTGCCAAAAGCTGTAGACATATTATCAACAATGACTGATGGGAAAGTCTACATCGGATTGCCTTCACATTATAATATTATAGATACAGGAGCTGAGGTTAACACCTTTGCCGGTCCTCATCCTGCTGGTAATGCAGGTGTTCAGATTGCCAACCTAAAACCTGTGAACAAAGGTGATGTCGTGTGGACTCTTGACGTTGTCACAGCAGCTCGGATTGGAAAATTGTTTGAAACAGGTGCTGTAGACTATTCAACAACAGTGGCATTAACTGGCAGTGGCATTATTTCTCCTCACTACGTAAAGGCAACAATGGGATGCACATTGGAATCTATTCTTAAGGACGAAATCGTTGCTGATGAAAAGCCTAAACGCATTATCAGTGGTAATGTTCTGACTGGTATAAAGGAAGAGATTGACGGTTATCTGCATGCACCCTACCGCCATGTAACTGTAATAAACGAAATTAATAAGAAAGACGAGTTTATGGGCTGGGCATCATTAAGCCCCAAGAAATATAGCATTTATCGTGATTTTACTGCTTGGATATTCGGAGGACGCCATAAGACTGTTGATTTGGATGCTAAGATAAACGGTGGTGAACGCGCTATAGTCATGAGCGGTGAGTATGATAACATGATACCCATGGATATATACTCAGAATTTCTCATTAAAGCCATTATTTCATTCGATATCGATAAAATGGAGCAGCTTGGTATCTACGAAGTAGCACCCGAAGACTTTGCTCTGGCTGAATTTGCCGATACTTCGAAGCTTGAACTGCAGCGCATAGTCCGTGAAGGTCTTGATAAAATGCGCGCCGAGATGACTTGATGGCAAAAAAAGCTGAATATCTACAAATTGAATATTAACATTTAAACTAAAGATATAAGTGAAAGCCCTAAGAAAATTCATGGACAAGATAAAACCTCAATTCCAAGAGGGCGGCAAGCTAAGCAAGCTTCAGTCGGTCTACGATGGAATGGAGACATTCTTGTTCACGCCCAACACTACATCTAGGTCGGGCGTACACATTCATGACAGTAATGACATGAAGCGCACTATGATTACTGTAGTTGTTGCCTTATTGCCATGTTTGCTGTTTGCAATGTATAATATCGGTTATCAACATTTTCATGCCATAGGGCAACAGGCTGGTTTCTGGCAAATGTTCCTATTTGGGTTGTTGGCAATGCTTCCAGTTATTGTGGTTTCTTATGCTGTTGGACTAGGGATCGAGTTTATCGCAGCCCAGATTCACCACAAGGAAATACAGGAAGGTTTTCTTGTAACAGGTATACTAATACCTCTCATAGTCCCTATCAATACGCCATTATGGATGACAGCAGTGGCAACAGCTTTTGCTGTAATCTTTGCAAAAGAGATATTTGGCGGAACAGGCATGAATATATTTAATGTAGCGCTTATTACACGCGCGTTCCTATTTTTTGCTTATCCATCCAAGATGAGTGGTGACCTTGCTTTTGTCAAGACCGACAGCGCATTTGGATATGGTGCCGGTACTGTAGTTGATGGTTTCTCGGGTGCCACCCCACTTGGTGACGTTGCTATAAATGTTGGAGACACTTTAAGTGATAAGATACCATCAACTCTCGAAGCCTTTATTGGACTTATCCCTGGGTCACCTGGCGAGACCTCTATGATTGCGATTCTCATAGGAGCTGCTATATTACTCTTCACAGGAATTGCATCATGGAGAGTGATGTTGAGTGTGTTTGTCGGTGGACTTGCAATGGGAGCACTGGCAAATACGTTTGCAACCCCAACCTACCCTGCTTCAATGCTTGATCCTCTTGCTCAGTTATGTTTCGGAGGTTTCGCTTTTGCTGCTGTCTTCATGGCAACTGACCCCGTGACAGGTGCACGCACTAAAATTGGTCAGTATATTTATGGATTCCTGATTGGTGTGTTTGCTATTCTTATCAGAGTATATAATGGTGGATATCCAGAAGGTGCAATGCTGGCAGTATTGCTGATGAATGCATTTGCTCCACTCATTGATTACTGTGTGGTTCAAGTAAATATTAACCGCCGACTCAAACGAGCAAAGGCAGAATGAAAATGGAGGACATTGAATCATGAATAAAAACAGTAATATATATCAAATCCTGTATGCTGCAGTTATGGTGCTCATTGTAGGCACTGTGTTGGCATTCATCTATATGGCTCTGAAACCAAAACAAGATGACAATATTGCCAATGACAAACGCAAGCAAATATTGAGTGCTGTGCATGAGTCTCCGGCAAACGATAGCGAGGTTGAGAGCAAGTATAACAAATATATTGTTGCAGGGTTCCTCGTTAACGAAAAAGGCGAGATCGTTGACTCTACCAAGAATGTGGCATTTGATGTTGATATGAAAAACAACATTAAATCAGAGAAAAGAGAGTTGCCTGTGTTTAAATGTGTACTTGATGACGGCAGTCTCAAATATATCATTCCTGTTTATGGAGCAGGACTATGGGGACCGATTTGGGGTTATGTGGCCGTTAATGATAATGGTAATGATATCTACGGGGCATATTTCTCCCATCAAGGTGAAACACCAGGATTAGGTGCTGAAATCAGTAATCCTAAATTTCAGGAACAGTTCAAGGACAAGAAACTCTATGTTGATGGGGAATTCAAGTCGGTCAGTGTAATGAAGGCCGGACAGACACCAACTGATGGATCAGAATATGTTGATGCCATTTCCGGTGGAACAATTACAAGCCGTGGTGTTCAAGCTATGCTTAAAGACTGTATGGCACCTTATGATGCATTTTTCAAGAAACTTCAAAGTGGAACTTTTAAATGACAATAGACTATGTTATCCAAACGTAATAAAGAAGCTTTATTCAATCCGTTGTCAAAGGACAACCCCGTTTTGGTGCAGATTCTTGGTATCTGCTCAACGCTTGCGGTAACGGCAAAACTGGAGCCCGCTATTGTCATGGGAATCTCGGTAATTGCTGTGCTGGCATTATCCAATGTAGTTATATCATTATTGCGAAAGACAATCCCAACTACAATACGCATTATTGTGCAGCTGGTTGTAGTGGCGGCTTTAGTAATCATTGTCCAGCAAGTACTGACAGCTTATGCTTATGACGTCAGTCTTCAGCTTTCGGTATTCATAGGATTGATTATTACCAACTGTATTCTAATGGGCCGTCTTGAGGCTTTTGCATTGAACAATAAACCCTGGCCCGCATTTCTAGACGGAATAGGGAACGGATTGGGTTATATGATAATACTGGTGATTGTAGCATTCTTCCGTGAATTGCTTGGTAGTGGCACTTTACTGAATTATCAAGTTATTCCTCAATGGTGCTATGATCATGGCTATATGAATAATGGTCTTATGATTTTGCCACCAATGGCATTGATTACCGTTGGTTGCATAATTTGGGTTCACCGCTCGCGCAATAAAGACCTTCAAGAGAAATAATCTACAAGTAGTAACAACTTAATATCAGTATTTCACAATGGAAGAATTAAATCTTTTCGTTAAGTCGATATTTATCGACAACATGGTATTTGCCTACTTCTTGGGAATGTGCTCATATCTTGCAGTTTCCAAGAATGTGAAGACAGCATTTGGTCTGGGCATAGCTGTTACATTTATGCTTGTTGTGACAATTCCTCTGAACTATTTGCTTAATAAATATGTGTTGGAACCAGGTGCTTTGAAATGGCTTGGTGACAGCTATAATGATGTGGACTTGAGTTTTCTTGGCCTGATAATGTTCATTGCAGTAATTGCATCTGCAACACAATTAGTAGAGATGGCTGTTGAAAAATTTGCTCCGGCACTATATAACTCATTGGGAATTTTCTTGCCACTTATTGCTGTAAACTGCGCTATTTTAGGAGGAGCCCTATTTATGCAACAACGAGATTTCCCATCTTGCTGGACAGCAACAGTCTATGGAGCCGGAAGCGGTATTGGCTGGTTGCTTGCCATAGTGGGATTGGCTGCAATACGTGAGAAAATTGCATACAGCAATATTCCACCCGCTTTAAGAGGCGTTGGCATCACTTTCATCATTACCGGTCTTATGGGCATCGCATTCATGAGTTTCCTGGGTATTAAACTTTAAACTTGCACTACACTATGATGATATTAGAAGTAAATTCAACATTAACCGTGACCACGAGTGCAATCATTTTTCTTGTACTCACATTATTGCTTGTGATAATCTTGTTGTTGGCTAAGCATTATCTAGTCGCATCAGGAAAAGTAAAGATAAGCATTAACGACGGTAAAAAAGAGATTGAAATTGAGAGTGGCAAGTCGCTACTTAACAGTCTGCATGAAGGTGGTGTTATGCTCTCTAGTGCTTGCGGTGGCAAGGGTTCATGCGGACAGTGCAAGGTTCAAGTAATTGAAGGCGGTGGAGACATTTTACCCACAGAAACAGTACATTTTTCCCGTAAGGAACAACAAGACCATTGGCGTTTAGGCTGTCAGGTAAAGGTTAAGGATAACATGAAAATTCAAGTACCTGATTCCGTTCTGGATGTTAAGGAATATGAGTGTACAGTAGTTAGCAATAAACTTGTGTCATCATTCATTAAGGAATTTATTGTTGCATTGCCTGAGGGAGAACACATGGATTTTATTCCAGGTTCATATGCTCAGATTAAAATTCCTACTTATTCAATGGATTATGACAAGGATATTGATAAGGATTCGTTAGGAGACTATCTTCCCACTTGGGAGAAATATGATATGTTCTCACTTAAATGTAAGAATACTGAGGAGACTGTCAGGGCCTATTCAATGGCGAACTATCCAGCCGAGGGTGACCGTTTCATGCTTACCGTACGCATCGCTACTCCTCCATTCAAGCCAAAACCACAGACCGGCTTCATGGATGTGAGTCCAGGTATTGCTTCTTCTTATATCTTCACTCTCAAACCTGGTGACAAGGTTATTATGAGTGGCCCTTATGGTGATTTCCATCCAATCTTCGACTCCAAGAGAGAGATGATATGGGTTGGAGGCGGCGCTGGCATGGCACCCTTGCGTGCACAAATCATGCACATGACCAAAACCCTCCACACTACCGATCGTGAGATGCACTACTTCTATGGAGCACGTTCTTTAAGTGAAGTCTTCTATCTTGAAGATTTCCTTGAGATTGAGAAAGAGTATCCTAATTTCCACTTCCATCTGGCTCTTGATCGTCCTGATCCGGTTGCAGATGCGGCTGGAGTGAAATATACCCCTGGTTTCATTGCCCCTGTAATGTATGAGACCTACCTCAAAGAACATGAGGCACCCGAAGACTGTGAGTATTACATGTGCGGTCCTGCCATGATGAGTAAGACCGTGAATGAGGTGCTTGACAAGTGTGGAGTGGATCCAAGCTCCATTCACTATGACAATTTCGGATAAAAACACTCATCTCCTTTTCTCCATATTCAACGACCGCAAGCAACAATTTGCTTTAGCGGTCGTTTTTATTGTAATAACAGATATTGTATTAATTTATGATTGATTTTGCTGATTGACGGTTATTTGCTATTTTTGCAAATAAATATTTAATCGTCATGAAAAAAACTATAATCTTCTTCTTTGTCTCAATTCTGTCATTCGCTTCCATAAATGCAGATAACAATGATGTTTCAGAAGCATATGCGCTTGCTGTGAGACTTTCGCCAAAACTAGCTCAGAAAGTATCATTTAAGACAATAGCTTCCTCTAAGCAACAAGGTGATATCTTCACTCTTGAAACAATAGGAGATAAAGTTGTTATAGGTGGTAATAACGCCAATTCAATGGCCGTAGGATTAAATAGATACCTGAATCGCTACTGCAAGACTACAGTGTCATGGTATGCTGATATCGCTATTGACCTACCCGCAAATCTTCCCGATGTGCCTGTTAAAGAAAGTGTTGATGCTCGTGTGCCACAGCGTTTCTTCCTGAATTATTGCACATTTGGCTATACTATGCCTTTCTGGGACTGGGCCGATTGGGAACGGTTTATCGATTGGATGGCACTTAATGGCATCAATATGCCTCTAGCCATCACAGGACAAGAGGCTGTGTGGTATAATGTGTGGACCAAGATGGGCATGAGTGACGAGGAAGTCCGTAGTTATTTCACTGGTCCTGTTTATCTGCCTTGGCATCGCATGGCAAATATAGACGCATGGTGTGGCCCATTGCCTAAAGAATGGCTTGATGGTCAAGCCGAACTTCAAAAGAGAATAGTAGCTCGAGAGCGTGCTCTGAATATGCGCCCAGTGTTGCCTGCATTCGCAGGTCATGTGCCTCGCAAACTCAAGGAAATGTACCCTAATGCCGACATCAAGGCAATGAGCGCATGGGATGACTTTGAAGAGCCTTATCGCACATTCTTCCTTAACAGCGAAGACCCATTATATGCCAAAATCCAAAAGATGTTCCTTGAAGAACAGACTCGCATGTTTGGCACCGACCACATCTATGGTATCGACCCCTTCAATGAAATGGATCCACCCAGCTTTGAACCAGGATATCTACATAATGTATCGAAACATATTTACGAAAGTCTCACCGCTGTTGACCCTCAAGCGGAATGGCTGCAGATGGGATGGTTCCTTTACTACCAGCGAAAAGATTATACTCCCGAGCGTGCAAGAGCCATGCTCACTGGAGTGCCTCAGGGAAAGATGACTATGCTCGACTACTATTGCGAGTACAAGGAAATGTGGCGTGACCTCGACCGATTCTTTGGG
>JAEEGL013358500.1_pt1 | contig 40164 bp, 20 predicted proteins | sample 9134231 | NCBI WGS metagenome assembly JAEEGL01 (sample SAMN16246548, study PRJNA631951) | gut metagenome | biome: gut microbiome; feature: rumen; material: fiber-attached | host: Bos | place: Iran: Karaj | collected 2018-10
AAAAAAAAAAAAAAAAAAAAAAAAAAAAAAAAAAAAAAACCTTTTAAAAAACTCGGGAAAAAAAAAAAAAAAAATAAAATACAAAAAAAAAATAAACATCACAAAAAAAAAAATAAATTAACCATCCCCGAATTTGAATAAATACCCTTTTAAAAGGATCAAAAAATATATAAAAAAAAATAATGGCATCCTTTCCAAAATATTACACATTAAACAATGGAATTCAATGTCCAATAATAGGAGAAGGAACTCACTTTGTAAAAAATGTAATAGCATCAGTAGTATATCAATCAATAAAAGACGGAGTTCGTTTTATAGACACAGCAAGTATATATGATGATGAAGAAGAAGTAGGAGAAGGAATAAAAAAAGCTCTTGATGAAAAAATAGTTAAAAGAGAAGAATTGTATGTTGTAACAAAATTATGGACTGATGAAAGAGATGATATTGAAGGAGCTTTAAGAAGATCTTTAAAAAAATTAAAATTAGATTATGTTGATTTATATTTAGATCATTGGCCTATTTTTTATTTAAAAGAAAAAAATAATATTAAAACTCATAATGTTCCAATGCATATTATGTGGGAAGAAATGGAAAAATTAGTTGTCAAAGGATTAACTAAATCAATTGGAGTTTCAAATTATAATGTTCAATCATTACATAATTTATTATCTTTTTGTAAAATAAAACCAGTTTTTAATCAAGTTGAATTCCATCCTTATTTATATCAAAAGGAATTATTAAATTATTGTAATAGTGAAAATATTAAAATTATTGCTTATAATCCTATTTGTAGAGGTGCTTATGTTAATATGGAAAAATCAAAATTAAATTTATTGGAAGAACCAATAGTTAAAGAATTAGCTGGAAAATATAAAAAAACTCCAGGTCAAATTGTTTTAAATTGGTTAATTAATTTAGGTATTGTTCCTATTCCTAGAACTGGAAAACCTGAAAGAATGAAAGAAAATTTAGATTCTACTACTTTTGTTATGGAAAAAGATGATTATGAAAAAGTCAGTAATTTAAATAAAAATCATAGGTTTAATTGGTATCCTGGAGAATATGATCCTGTTGATATTTTCTATTAAGGTTTTAATTTTTAAGAGTTTTATTTATTTTAATTTAAAAGAATTTTTATTTAAATTTATTTTTTGGATTTATTTTTTTTATTTTATACATTTTTATTAAGTTTTTTAATTAATTTTTTGATATTTATGTTTTTTAGTTTTTTATTTATTATTTTTATTATATGGTATGATTTTTTATAAATCACTTATTTTTCCTGTTTTTTTATAATTTGTAAAATCTTTATAAATATCTTTTAATAATTCATAAGCAGTTAAAAAGAAATGATTTCCTTGTAAAGCATTTTTTCTTCTTTCTAATAAGTCATAAGCATATTGAGGAGGAAAAACATTCATAATATTATTTGTTGTTTTCATAACCATTTGTCTATCACCAACAGAAAATAAAGTAAAAACTAAATTTACTTTATTTAAATCAATAAATTTTTGTAATTCATAAAAGCATAAATCTGCAAATGCATTGATTCCTCCTTGAAATTGTTGAATATTTGATATGAAAACTATTATTGTATTTAATTTTGATTTTTTTAAAATTAATTTTTGAAATTTTTCTAAAATTTCATAATCTATTGCATCCATTAAATTATTCATATCTAAAATTAAAGGATATAAATCTTTTTTTTTATTTATATTCATTTTCTGTTTTATATTGTCAATTATATCACTTGGAGTGTATATTACTGTTGATGATTGAATTATATTTATTAAAAAGAAAAATGAAACAAATATTAATTTTGACATTTAAATATAATAAAGTTTAATATTTAAATATTTAGAATTAACATTAAAAATCATTAACTTATTATTTAACCTAAATAATAAAACATATAATTACTTTTAATAAAGTAATATAATTTTAATAATTATTAAATACCTAATTTATTTTTATTTAACTTATGATAATCTTTAGAAAGATATTCAAAATCATCATCTAATTCATTTGCTCTTTTTTTTTTTATATTTTTAGGCCTAAAAACAAAAATATAAATAGCCATAATTAATATAATAATAATACAAATAATTAAAGCCCAAGAAATATTAAAATAAGATTTCTCATTTACATATCTATAAAACCCAATAACTTTTTTATCTTGGTTAAAAGTAACAAGATATTTTTTAAAAAATGGAATTCCCAAAGTAAATCCAGAATTATATTTTTGATGAAAATAAACTAAAAAATAATAATAACCTCCAAATTCGAAAAATAAATCTTTATAAGTTAAAGTTAAATTAAATTTAAAATCTTTGAAAGTAAAAGTTAAATCTTCGAATTTTTTTATATTAACATTTTTATCACAATAATAAAAAACATATTCATAGTTATCTAAAAATTTCCCTACAAAACATTTATCACTGACATTAAAAAATTTTTCTTCAATTATATTTTTATAAGAATTAGAACCTCTAATTAATCCAATTCCAATTTCTAATTCATTAGGTAATTTACTATCAAATTTACTTTTAACTTCTATATTTCCATAATAAATATTATCATGATTAAATTTATATAAATTTAAATGATTTTTAATTACAGGAATTAAAATATAATCATTTATATTTACATTATATTTAAAATTATTATTTTCATGTGGTAAAATTCCAATAATCATTTCTCCTTGTTTTTCATTTAAAAAATGAATATAATAATCATAATTATTAATAATATTTTTTTCTTTTAATTGTTTTATTATATTCATATTTGATATTTTTTTTGAAATTGGAAAAGGTTTTAAACCGAAAATTCCATTGTTTGAAAAATTATCACTTTGATTTGTAACTAATAAAAAATTTATATTTTCAACTTTTGATAAATTTTTTGTTTTAAAATTAAATGTATCTGAAGATTCATAAGATTCAATTATTCCATCTATTGGATTTAATCTTCTTTTACTTTTATTATATGTTAATGAAACATTTTCATTAAATTTATTAATTGGTTTTTTTGTTTTTAATTGAGAAGAAGGAATTATTAAATCAAATATACTATGTTTTATAATCAATTGAAGATTTTGTTCAGGAGAACCTAATGATATATTTATAATTAAATTTGTCTTATATAAAGATTCCATTATTAAAGAGTGGTTTAAGTTATTTAATGATATTTCATTAAGGAAAAAAGGAAGAGTTATATGAGAAAATATTAGTTTTATTATTAATAATAATATTAGGAGAAAATACATTTTTTTTATAAAGGTTTTTTTTCTTTGATTTTTTTATTTTAATGGTTATTTTTTATTGAAATAAATAATAAAATGGTTATTGAGTTTATTTAGAATGATAAATATGTTTTTTTAATAAATATTATTATTCTTTAAATTATTTAAAAGTTATATATTTTAAAATTAATAATGAGTTAAAAAGACTTGACCATTATTATTAACTAAAAGGAAATTAGTATCATTTAAAATATAAAATTCTTTTAAGTTTAAATTTTCTTCATAAATTTCCTTTTTTTCAATAATATCTTCTTCAGTATTATTAAAAATATACATTCCATCATTACTAAGAATACATGAAATATTATTATTAATAGGTTTACAATCAATTAATTTCGAACTAACTTTATAATAAGTAATATTTTTAAAAATGCCTTTAAAAAGAGTATAAAAAATAATTTGCTTACTTTCTTTAATTCCAATAATATTTTCATTTAATTTAATAATTTGTTCTTCATAATCACCATTATATTCTTTATAATAAATATTTTTCAAATTATCTAAAGAAAATAAAGAAAAGCTTTTTTTAAAGCAAATATCTTTATCATTATAAAAGCAACTAAAAGTACTTAAAATATTATCATCTTCAAAACTTTCCATTTCTGAAAATTCACCAAATTTTTTAGAATTATTTTCAGAAATAACTTTTATTTCTTTTTGAGAATATTGAATTAATTTTAAATTATTATCAAAATCAGAAATAACTAAAATATTTTTTTGAAAAGATAAAGGACAAAAACAAGTGACATCTCTCATTGAAAATTCTAATATTGGTTCATTAAATTCATTTACTTTATTTAAATTATATAATAATAATAATCCATTTTTATTTAAAAGAAAAACTTTTCCTTTTTCAGTTTTACTTAATTTCATATTTATTATTTTTCCTTGAACTTTAAATTGAAAAGTTGCTTCAAAATCATTTATATTTTGATTATATGAAAATTCAGTTAACATTTCATTTTTTTTATTTGAACATAAAAAACTTATATCATTTTCTAAAGGAAGAATAATATCTATTGCTTCATTATTTTTAATTAATTCATCGAATAAATTTATATTTGATATTTTTAATGATGTTATTTTACAATGAGAATTTTTTTCTTCTTTTATTCTTTTTGAAGGCTCATTTGGTAAATTTGTTTCATTATATTTATTATAATTTTGATCTTCTTCTTCATTGCTTTCATTCTTTTTTGAAGATTTGTTTTTTATTAAAAAAGGATTTCCTTTATTCACTTGTCCTTTATTTCTTTGACCTGGACGAACTATGTTAAATGAATTTTCTTCTTCTTTGTTTTTTTGATTTTTTAATGGAATTCTTGAAAAATTCATTTTTTTTACTCTTTTTTTTTTCTTTGTTTGGAATTTATTTTTAATATTATTATTTTAATTACGGATGAAGTTAATATTTTTATTGGAATTTGTTTATTTTTGTGGATTCTTAATAAATAAATAAAAATTTTTAAAAACAATATTTATACATCAATTTAAAGTTTTTAAACTTGATTCAGGAAATATCAAATAATATAAAATTAATGAATAAAAAATAAAAACATAATATACAATGTCAAAAAAAATAAAAAAAATAAAATATGTTCTTAAAAAAACAATAACTAAATAAAAAATGTAAAAATAATAATGAATAAAAAACAAATTCAAAATTTACTGAATATATACTACCCCACCTTTAACTAATTCATGTTGGGTTGTTAACACGAGTTATGAATAATTTTTGAAAATTACTTCAGAATTTAAACATTTATTTATTTCATTATATATTTCTTTAGAATTTTAACTTCAATAAATTTTTTTATTGCTTCTATTTCTTTTATTTTATCTTTTGATAATTTCTCTGAGTTTAATAAGCATCTTTTCACTGGGAAGGGCTTTTTTCTTCTTAATATATTTTTTTTTATTTATTTTATTCTTCAATTATTTATGAAATATTTTACATTTATGTTATTAAAAGTTATTAATCAAATTAAAATTTAAGGAATTGATACTTTTCATTTTGTTTTAATAAAAAACATTTGAAATTTTGATTTAAATAAATATTTAATTTAAAGGTTCATTTTTTTAATCATTTTAGAACATTTTTAAATTCAATAATTTTTATTTAATGTTTTCATATTTATTTTTTCTGCTATTTCTGATATATAATTATAAAATTCTTTATATTTTTATAATTTTCTGGAAAAATTATTTTTTTACAAAATAAAAGAAAATCAACCAAATTCATAAAAATCAATAACAAAAATATATAAAAAAAATGAAATTTCCTTTTGAAAATCAATTGATATTCCTAATATTAATACCCTTAATAAGTAATAAAATAACAGTTCCAATAACAATAACAACAAATTCCCATTATCCAATATTATATAGTAAAGATTCAACAAATGTGACAATATACGTTCCAAACAAAAAAATAATATATGATGTAATTTCTCAAACAAAATCAGAATCTTATTTTCAATGTAACTATGATAAACTAATATCTTATGGAGAAAATTTAAATACTCAATCATATGGTTTTGTTTGGACAAAAGAATTAGCGATATTTAGAGGAAGTTATTATTATTCATTTCAAATTTTTGATTTTACTGGAATTAATGCTTTAAGTGTATTATATACTTATCAGAGAGATGAATATTTTTGTATTGTATTTAATGAAGAAAATAATATTAAAATATATTCTAAAAGTCCTACTGAAATGTCTTATGTCTCTTATTCATATACTATTTGTGTTGATTATGTTGAATGGGTTCTTTGTGAAAAATATGAGGATACTTATTTTTTTTGTGTTTATGTTTGTGGGAATAAAAAAATTAATGGAATAACTATTAATGTTATTCAATATAAAACTTATTATAATTTTGAATTTAATGAACATAATGATACTAAAGGAATTAATATATTTACTAAATTTATAACCTTTTATCATGTTGTTGCTTCTATTAATATTAATAATGATATTGACATATTTTTTTATACAAATAAACAATCTCCTTATAAACCTCAATTCAAAAATATTAATAATTTGATGAAATTTATAGAAGGTTGTTCAAGTGATATAAAAGATTTTTATATTGATGAATTACCAGAAGGAAATGAATTAATTGGTTGTTGTATAAATAATAATATTATTAAATGTTCAAGACTAAATTATGCTAATGAAATAATTGATTCTTTTAAAATTGAAACTGAAGGTTATAAATCTTTTCTTCAAATAATGGGTGTTTTATCAAATATTTTTATTATAACTTATGAAAGTGATAATAATATTTATGCTCATCTTATGATTACTCCTCTTTTAAATTCAGAATCAATAGAAAAGGAATTTTTTATTAATGGAGAGAATAATATGAATTTTGAAGAATTATTTACTCAATATATAGATACAAAATATTATGTTAAATTAACACAATTAACATCATCTTCTTTTGGTAAATTATATTATGAAAATGAAATAATAGAAATAGATAAAAAATATTTAATATCATCAGATAAAGAATTTAAATATAAATCATTTTCAAATATAGGAACAGAAGAACTTAAATATAAAATATATAATGAAGAAACATATTCAACATCAGAAGGAAGTATAATAATAAATATAATCCCATGTTATAAATCATGTTCATCATGTATACAAAAAGAAGACTCAATTTCTCATAATTGTTTATCATGTAGTAACAATCATTATTTATCACCAGAAGAACCAAATTCATGTTTTTTAGAATCTGAAAAACAATCAAATTGGTATTTCGATAAAAATGAAAATAAATTTAAAATATGTGATGAATCATGTACTGAATGTTCAGAAGGGAAAAATTCAACAAATACAAATTGTATAAATAAAAAATGTTCAAGTGATTATGCGTATTTAGAAGATGATGAAACAAATTGTATATTAAAAACATTAGAAATATTATATTATTTACTTGAAGGAAATATATTTAAAAGATGTAAAGAAACATGTAAAAAATGTTATTCAAATATAAATTATTGTACTTCTTGTATAGCAGGAACAATAAAAGAAGCAGGAACTGGGAATTGTAGATATCCTTCAGAAGTAGATAATGGGTATTATATTAAAGATAGTTATATGTATAAATGTTATGAAAGATGTAAAACTTGTAATGATGGTTATGATGATATTAATAATGTTCATAATTGTATTACCTGCAATAATGATTATTATTTAGTTAATGGAAGTTCTAATTGTTTAACTCTAAGTGAAGGAGAAAATCAAGATTTATTTTTAAAGAATGTTATTAATGATAATAATGAAGAAGTTTATTATTTTTTTTCTTGTTATAATAAATGTAATGGGTGTAATGATATTTATGATGAAGAAAATAATATTATGAATTGTAAAAATTGTATTAGTGATTATTATTTTTTAAATGAGACTACTAATTGTTATGATTTATCAATTATTAATAATGGTTATTATTTTCAAGATAATAAATTCTATAAATGTTATCCTTCTTGTAAAAAATGTTCAAATGAAGGAAATGTAAATAATCATAATTGTGATATTTGTAAAGATGATTTTGCTTTTGTTAATAATACTAAAAATTGCTTTGATAAAAATATAAATTATGAAGGTTATTATTTAAAAGATGATAAATTTTATAAATGTTATTCAACGTGTAAAACATGTTCAAATGAAGGAAATTTAAATAATCATAATTGTGATGAATGTATTGATAATTATTATTTTTTATTTTCAACTTATAATTGTTTTGATAATAATTATATTAATGAAGGATATTATCTTTCAAATAATATATTTTATCCCTGTGATAGTAATTGTAAAACTTGTTCATCAAATCAAGATTTAAATAGTCAAAATTGTTTATCTTGTAAAACTTCAAATTATTTAATTGAAAATATAAATAACTGTTCAACATTAATAGATGGATATTATTTAGATTCAAATATATTAAAAAAATGCCATTTTTCTTGTAAAAGATGTTATGGAGCTCCAATTGAAAATGAAAATATAAAATTAGAAGATTTAAATTGTGAAATATGTATAGATAATTATTATAAAATTAAAGATACAAATAATTGTCATGATTCTTCAATAGCAAATTCAGGATATTTTTTAAGAGATGATTATTGGGATTTATGTAATGAATTTTGTAAAGAATGTACTTATGATAATGATAATATTGAATGTATTAAATGCATGGATAATTATTATTTTAAAAAAGGAACAAAAAATTGTTATAATGATGAAACAATTGAAGAAGGATATTTCCTAAATACAATAACTAAATTATATGAAAAATGTAATGAAGCTTGTGAAAGTTGTTATGGAAAAGAAAATTTAGATTGTATTAAATGTAATATAGGGGAAGGATATTATAATGTAGAAGGAATAAGTGAATCAAATTGTTTTAATGAATCAACATTACCATCAAATAATTATTACTTATCAAATAATAAATATTATTTATGTTATGAAAAATGTGAAACTTGTGAAACAAGTGGAATAGAAAGTTATCAAAATTGTAATTCATGTAAAAACAAATCATTAATATTATATAAATCAAATTGTATAGAAAAATGTCCAAAAGCATTATATAAATATAATTATGAATGTTATAAAGAATGTCCAGAAGGTAAATATACTTATGAATATATTAAAGAATGTGTTGATGAATGTCCAAAAGATACAAAAATATTAAATAATAATTGTATAATTAATTCAATTCATTCAAATGATACTGATTCAATTATTGATAAAATTGATGATAATATTAGATTATATACTTCTTCAGATAGTTTAATTAAAGGAAATGATATTACTATTCAAGTTTATGAAATTCATGATACTGATATTATTAATATTATTGCTCATGAAGCTAAACTTTCTACTATTGAATTAAATGAATGTTATCAATTTTTAAAAAATTATTATAATATTCCTCAAAATGAAGATATTATTATGCTTAAAGTTGATAAAAGTATTGAAAATTCTCCTGTTAATCAAGTGTTTTTTTATTTATATGATTTTAAAGGAAATAAATTAGATTCTTCATTATGTGAAAATATTAATATTGAAAAGCCACTAATAAATATAGATAATTTAAATTTAAATTTAGCTGAAGAATTATATCAAAAAGGGATAGATATATATGAAGCAAATAATTCTTTTTTTAATAATTTATGTAATCCTTTTTCTTCAGAAAATGGAACTGATGTTACTTTAAAAGATAGAAGAGCAGATTATTATCAGAATATTTCTTTTTGTGAAACTGATTGTACATATGATCATATTGATTATGATAATATGAAAGTTATATGTAATTGTGATCCTGAAGAAAATATTGAAAGCATTAATAACGCTAAACCTTTATCTTTTAATAATATGAAAAATGCTTTTACTTCAAATTTATTCACTTGGAATTTTTTCGTTATTAAATGTTATAATTTAGTTTTTAATTGGAATATAATGAAAAAAAATTATGGTTGTTGGATTATGATTGGTGTTTTTATTTTAACTATTTTATCAACAATATATTATTTTAGAAAAGGAATTAGACCAATAAGGAATTTTTTAATATTATTTGAACCTGAAAATAATAAAATTAAATATAATATGAATGATAATAATAAAGACACAGAATATAATATTAATACAAGTAATGAGTTGAATAAATCAAATCCACCAAAAAAAAATGGTTTATTTCAATCTAGTATTGCTTTTAATATTGATGATTCTTTAGATGATAATGAAGATAATAAAAATAATGAAGTACAAGAAAACTTTAACAACGAATTAAATGAAATTATAAATGAAGATAATGAAGAAGAAATTGATTATAATTTAACTAAAAAAATATCTTGTTCTAATTATGATTATGATATTGGAAATGATGATATTTATATAAAAAGAAGTTTATCTAATGATTTAAGAAAATCAAAAATTAATTCTAAAATATTAAATAATAATTATTCTGATTGTGAATCTCATTGTGATTCATTTAATTCATATAAAAAAAAAAGATCAAAATTTGTTTCAAATAATAAAGAAAATATTTTAACACTATATAATCATCATCATAGACAAAGTTCAATTTCATCAACCAAATATTCAACAGCTTCATTAAATAAAGAAATAACATTTCATAAATATACAGATAAAGAATTTAGAAAAAGTGATGATGAAAAAAAAGAAAAAAATGAAAAAAAATCAAATTATAATAGTGATTTTAATGATATGAAATATGATGAAGCAATAAAGAAAGATTTAAGATCAATAATAAAAATATATTGGGATTATCTTCAAATAAATCAAATAATAATAAGTACATTTATCGTAGAATCATTTTTAGAATTAAGAATAATAAAAATAGTGTTAATATTATTTTCAATTGGATTAGAATTTACATTAAATGCTTTTTTTTATACTGATGATTATATTAGTAAAGCTTATAGTAGAAATGGAGTTGTTGATTTTATTTCAGATTTACCTAAATCTATTTATTCACTTATTGTTTCTTTTTTCTTAAGTTTTTGTTTAGGAATTTTAAGTAATTCAAAATCAAATTTAGAAAAAGTTTTACAAAAAGAAAATAATACTGAAAAATATAAAGAATTATGTAAGAAAATATTAAAAAATTTAAAAATTAAATTGTTTTTCTTTTTTACTATTGTTTTTATTTTTGAATTACTTTTTTGGTATTATAGTTCTGCTTTTTGTGCTGTTTATCAGAATAGCCAAAAATTATGGATGTTAGGAACTATTGAAAGTTTTATTATAACTCTAATTTTACCTTTTGGTTTATGTTTTATTATGGCTATATTAAGATATTTATCTTTAAAATTCAAATTAAAAATTTTATATTATATATGTAGATTTCTTGATTTGTTTATGTAATTTAAAAAAGTTGAAAGTTGAAAGGATTATTTTTTTTATAAATTTATTTTCACAATATAAATAATTATATTAAAGTATAAAATATATAATTAATAAATAGAAGGTTTTTAATTATTTTTTAATTATAAATTTTGAAATTTTATTATTATCTTAATTTTTTAATATATTATAAAATACCTTTTTAAATTTTTCTTTAAACTTAATTACGGACTAAAGGATAATTTCATTTTAATTATAAATCACAAAATCATATTTATCTAAAATAATAATAACAAAAATTCTTATTAAATTTATACTTTACTTTATTGAATATGAACTATTTTTAATTATCAATAAACAATATATATTTAATAAATTATTTTACAATTATTTAAATAAAAAATTAATATATTGAATAATGACTTCAAATGAAAAAGAGAAAAGTAACATTGATAAAAATGTTGAATTATTTAGAAAAAAAAATGAAAAAATGAAAAAAAAAGTAGATGAAATATTAGATGAAATAAGTAGTAAACTTTCATTAGAATATTCATTAGGAAATATGCAAAATATACTTTCAAATTATCATTCATTTTTAACATGTTTCATAGAATCATTAAAAAATTTAATAAATGAAATTCAATCCAATTTTGGTAATTCAGACCAACATACATTTTTTCATAAAATATTTTATACTATATTATTAAAAAATCAAGAATTATTTCAAAAAATTTCTTCTGATTTATTAGAAATAAGAGTAACAATAGCAAAGAAAATTGAACAAAGTTCTATTAAATATGATGAATCTCTAATGATGTATAATAAAATAAAAATTGATTTTGGGGAAAAATATAATGAAAATTTTAATAATTTTAAAAATTATATTAAAGATTACAATGAAATAGAAAAATTTTATGAAAATGAAAATATATTTGATTGGAAAATTACAAAAGAAAATAACATAAATACATATTATGAAAAATATTTAAAAACAAATAAAGAATTAAATAATTATATTAATACTATTCTTCCAGCTTCAATTGAAATATTAAATGAACATGAAAAACATAAAAATCTTTCTTCTGAATTTTTAAACTATACTACAATTCAATTAATTAAAATATTTAGTTTTGTTACTAAAAATACTCCTTTATTTTTATTTACTAAAGAAGAAATAAAAAAAGAAGAAATTGAAATCAAAGAAACTTATGATTTAACTGATATTCAATTCCCTATTATTAAATATAATTTTGAAACATTAAATAAAATTAAAGAAGAAGAAAATGATAATTCTTTGAATATTGATTTATTAAAAACTGAAAATAATTTAAAAATTTTAGAAAGAATTATTGAAAAATATCCTTTTATTAAAAATGATATTGATATTGAACAAGAAAGAAAAAAATTTAAAGTAAGAGAATTTTTAACTAAATTAATTGAAAAAAGTGAAATTGATAATAAATCAATTAATACAATTAATGACTATTTAAAAGAAGAATTTTATAGAACTTATTTTTTAAAATATATTAATAAAAAAAGAGCAAAAGGAAATTTACAAATTAAAAATAATGATGCTTTTAAAAATTTTGGTTTAATGATGAAAGAAATTATGGAATTTATTAATATAGATAAAAATATTAATAACACAAAATTAATATTTATAATGTCTCAAACATACTTTTATATTAATAAAAATAATAAAAAAATATATTTAATTAATTTTATAAAAGATAATAAATTATTAAAAAAAACAGATTTTTGGATTGATTATTTAAATCAAAATATTTCTTTAGATTTTGATAAAATAAAAGAAAATAATAATGTTATTGAAAATTCTTTTAAAGAAAATGTTTCTTTTTCTAAAATAATGTCTGTTATACAAAATATGAATGAATGTGAAATTTCAAAAGATATTATAAAAGAATTAATAACTTATTCTTTTCAAAAATATAATTTATCAAAAGAATTATGTGAACAAATTAATTTAGTATATGATAATATAACTGATAAAGAAATAAAAGAATTTATTATTGATAAAGAAATAATATAATATTAATATATAATAATATATTTATACAATTATTATTTCTTTATAATATATTTAAATATTTTTTTAAAATAAATAAATAAAAAATTCACTAAAAATAAGTTTGATTTTTTTCTTTATAAAAAATATTATATGAAAATTAATTTGAAACTAAAAATTCGATTTTATTAATTAATATATAATTACCTCCTCCACTTCCCCAATTATCAATTAAATTTAATCTAAGTTTTTTACAATATTTTTCAATAGGAAATTCTTGAAATCCAATATTATCAGTATATTTTTCTCTAACAAATAATCCTACAAGATATTTATTTCCATTTTTATTATAAATTTCAATAGTAAATTTTCTAAGTGAACATTCATATTCTAAAATTGAAATTCTTATTGATTTTAAAAAATATTTTTTTATAAATGAAAATTCAATAAAATGATCGTTTATTCCATCTGATAAATAATATTTGTTTACAGTTGATTTATTTAATATTATTTCAGGAGAAAAATTTTGATAATATTTAGAACAATTTTCTATTATAACTTCATCATTAATCCAATGAAAATTATTTTTTTCATTTTCATTTTTTAATTGTTTTATTTTTTCTTCTAATTGATTTATTTGAAAAATAAATTGTTTTTTTTCGTATTTTAAAAAAACATTTTCAATATTTATAAAATTTAAATCTTCTTTTATTTTTTTATTTTCTTCTTTTAATTGTTGAATTACTTTTTCTAAACTTTCTACTTTTTTATTTAATTGTTCTATTAACTGATAAATATCTATTGAATTAATATTTTTTTTTTTTATTTTTAATGAAATTTCTTCATCTTTTTTAGGAATAAAAATTTTTAAAATTAAATCATCCATTTCATCTTCAATTAATTCACAAGAATTTAATCTTTCATTTAATTCATATAATAACTCATTTGGAGTTTTAAATGAAGAAAAATATTGATTGATTTTACAAAATTCTTCTAAGGAAATGTCTAAATTAAATTGTTGAATTATTAAACCTTCTCTTTCAATAAATATATGTATTTCATTATTATATGATAATTTTATAGAATAATTTTTGTCTTTTTTTGATTTTACACTTTTAATTATTTTTACTGCCTCCATTATTAAAAGGGAAATAATTAAATTAATTAACATAAATATTTAAAAAATAGAATATTATTTTCTTTGAATATTTTTTTTATTGTTTTCTTATTTTAACTTAGTGTGATTATTATAATAAATTAATCACAGGCCATTTAAGAAATTATTTTTTGCCATAAACTTCTAAAGTCATATTATTATAAAATGGATTTAGAATTGGTAATGGCAATTTAAAATGTTTTTTTTTTAATTAAAACATATTAGTTTAAAATAATTTTTTTTATGGAATTAAAATATAATTTTAATAAAAAAATGAATTATTATTTGAAATAGAAAATCTGTATTTTATAATAATTAAAATAATGAAAATATCAAAATCCTAAATCAACCTTAAATAAATATAATAAAAATAAATAATTTTATGGTGATATTTATATTTTTTTAACAGGAATTATTAAATAATCTTTTAACATATAATTTAGATGAAATATTATTTAAAACACTTTTAATAGAATAAGAAATAAAAGATCTTGAATTAATTTCAAAAGAATTTTTTAATATAAATAACTTTTAAATATTGATTTTCAATAAATGTTAATCAATAGATTAGTTATTTTTAACTTTATTTTTAATTGATATTAAAAATCAAAGATTAAAAATACTTTTATTATTATAAATACTTTTTAATAATTGTTTTATTATATTAAATTTTTATTTATTATTCCTTTGTTTTTTTATATTTTTAATAATTATTTAATTATTAAATTGATTCATTATTTATTATTTAATTATTAGAAATATTTTGTTTATTAAGTTTATAATTTAATTAAGATTGATTTTTAAAATAAAAATGAAGAAATTGACTTTATATAATATAATAGGAACAATGGATCCAATGAAGAAAAAGTATGAAAAAAGGCATAAAAAAACTCCTTCTTATTGTAAAATGGAAATGATTAAAAATAATAATTATATTTATAAAAATAAACATAGTCCTGAAAATAAATCTTTTATGTCTTCTGATTATACAAATTCAGGTGTTACTTTAGATCAAACTAAATTAAATTCTGAAAAAAATGTTAAAATTCCAAAACATTTAGAAAAACCTAATTTTAATTTTTTGAATTCAAAAGAACATATTAATTATATGAAAACTTTTATTGAAAATATAAATAGATCTATTAGTAAAAATAGAAAAAAAAGAAATTCACATTCAAAACAAAATAAATGTTATAAAAATTATTTTGAAGTAAATAAAAATGAACATAAATTAAATAATTTAAAACCAATATTTAAAAGCATAAAAAATAATTCAAAACAAGAAAAAGATTTATTAAATCAAGTAAATAATATAAAAACTTTAAAAAATCAAATGAATAATAATAATAAAATTATTAAAAATAATAATAATAATATAAATAATAATTTAAATGAAATAAATACAAATTCATATCTTTCATCAACATTAATTTCACATACTTCAATTTTTAATAGTAAACCTTCAAATTCAATTAATTCTTCAGTTTCTGTTTCTAAAAAAGAAAGTAATAATAATAGTAAAATTATTTCAAATACTGATGATATTAATTTAACTTATTCTGATGATAATAGTTCAAAAAGAAAAGATAATAATTATTATAATTGTAATGATATAAATAATAATCATGAAATTTCAAGAAATAAAAATAATGAAAATAAATTAGAAGATTTTGAAACTTTTTGTGAAAATATTAATAAAAAGTTGTTTGGTTGTTAAAGATATTAATTATATTATTATATCATTAATTTTAATCAAAAAAAAATATAAATAAATAAGAAAAGAAATATAATTAAAATAAAAAAAATAAAAGTTTTATCATAATATAAATAAAAAACAAATTTAAATATTTTTTATTATTTTATTCTAAAAAAAATGAATTCATTATGTTTAGTAGATAAAAAAGCAATATCATATTCATGTGGAATGTAAAAATATAAAATAAATAAATAGAAATATATTTTTAGTAGTAGCAACATTAACAGTAATGATATCACATATATTTGCATTAATAACTATGCTTAAATTTTATAAGAGAATAAAATTTGAAAATTTAGTGATTTTAGCAGGAATATTAGAATGTATTTTATTATTAATTGCATTATTTACAAGATATGAAATGCCATTAGAAACAGGAATTGCAATTCAAATTTTTATTGTTTTATATATTTTAAGAAGATTATTTAGAATTATTCAACAAGAAATTTATGGAGTTACATTTCCTTTATATCAAATGTAATATATTTTTTAAATTTTTTTTTAGAATTTTTGTTACTTTAAGTACTATTAATTGGTCTGTTCTCGTTATTTATGCTTTATTATTTTTCCTTTTACCTTCTTATGATGATAGATATATTGTTTTAGGTTATTCAATTTTTTCTTCTATTATAAGTATATTATTGTTAATTTCAGGGATTCACATTACAAACATATTTAAACAAATATTTCAAAAAACTCAAAATATTAATCATACTAAATTTTCAGAAATTAGATTAATTCAATTAAATTCTACAATATATACTATATTTATTTGTTCTATATATCAATTTATTTTTATTTATTTAAAAAATTTTGTTCATCAAAGTGAATATAAAGAAAGTAATCAAGTTATTCCAAATACTATTTTAACTTTTTGGTTACATTTCTTTTATTTAATTGCTGATTTATTAATAACTTTATCTAATTATGTTTCTTTTTATTTTATTGTTAAACATCAATTTACTAAAGCTAAAATAATTGAAAAAGGAGAAGATTTAAAAATTGAAGAATATTTAGATTATGATGTTATTGAAGAAAAAAAAATTAATGAAGATATGAAGAAATTTTTAATCGAAGATGATTCGAAAATATCTACTAAAAAAATTAATGATACTAATACCTCAAATTTTGAAGATTCATTTCAAATATTATAAAATAAATGTAAAAGTAGATTTTTATAATAAATAGATTTTAATTTGTTTGTTTTATTATTTCTATATAATATAATTATCTTTATTTTTTCAATATTGAATAATGACACATGAAAAATATAAATAATATTAAATAGAATAATTATAAATATATAAATAAATAATAAATAATTATTTTTTTGATTGAAATGAATTCTTATAATGAATTAAAAGAAAAACTTGATGATTTAATTAAAGAAAATGAAACAATATATTTAGTAGGAACAAGTAGTACAGGAAAAACAACATTAATAAATAAATTAATGAAAGAAAAAGAAAACATAATATCAATTCAATATGATAATTTATTATTAGAAGGATTATATAATTCCTTAAAAGAAAAAATGAAAAAAGAAGATTTTGATTATTTAAATAATTTCTTTGGAGAAAACACAGCATATTATGTTAGACATTATAATTGCGATGAAAATCATAATCCATTTATAATTAAATTTAAAAAAGAAAATTCAGAAAAAGAATGGGAAAAAGTTTCAAAAATTTTAAAAGAAAATTATATTTATTTACCAAATGGAGGAGAAAATAGGAAAAAAAGTTTAGAAAAATTATTTAATTTAATCAAATCTAATTTAAAATCAGGGAAAAAAATATTAATAGATATTGCATATATTTCTCCAGAAGAAATAATAATAATGAAAGAAAAGTTTAAAACAAAATTTATTTATATTTATTTATCTTTAAAATATATGGTTAAAGCAATTAAAAAAAGAAATTTAGAATCTTTAGAAAAAAATCTTCCTTTTAATTATAGACATCCTATTTTTGTTTTTGAAAATGTAATTAATTATTTAAAAAATGAAAGTAAATATTTTATGGAAGAATTTTCAAAGGAACAATTTAATGAAAATATTATTAAATTTATACCTTTAATTGATCCTTATTATTTAGGTTTTATGATTAAATCATATTGTAATATTAATTTATTTGATCAATTTATTTTTCCTATTAAAATTTATGCTCCAAATTTTGTTGATTTTGTTTATAGAAATAAAGAATTAGAAAATGTTTTTGAAACTTTGGAAATTTAACACTCATTTAAATAAAAATGAAAAAATAAATAATAATGAAACAAATTTATTTAAATTTATTTATATATATTTTATATATAATTTATTTTATTTTGATTCTTTTGTTTTTGGTATTTGATTTTTTAATTTTTCTTTTTCATTTATTATTATAATTTATTATAATGTGGACATTTTGGATTTAATAAATTCTTCTATATTCTTTTAAATATATTTCATGAATTATATAATATGTAATTATATTTTTTATATTTAAAGGGATTAAATTAATTTTACTAATTAATATGTTTACATTATAAAATAATTATTTTTTGTCTCAAAAAATAATTGTTATGTGTGGTCGTCACCGAATTTATTTAAATATTGATTATGATATATTTATTGGTTTTAAAGAAAAAACAAATAATTTTCATTAATTTTTGCTAATTTATTTCTTTTAATGATTAATTTTTCTTTTTGCATTAATAACATTATTATTATTTTGATTTTATCTAATCACCTCTTTTTTAAATAAAATAAATAATATTAGAATAGTATAAAAAAGATGAAAAATAATTTAATTGTTAAATTATTGTATTTTTGTTCGGTGAAAAGTAAAATAGTTGTGTTAATTTTTTTCCTTTGAATAATATTTTTCTTTAATATTATCAATTTTTTTTTTTCTTTAATATCAAAAAAATTTTTATAATATATTTTTCAGAATTTAAATGAGATAAATATTTATTTAATTTAACATAAATGATTGAAATAAAATACTAAATTAAATATTAAAAATTAATTTAGTATTCCAAAAGTATTAACTTCATTCTTTAAAATAAAAGTACCATAATTTCCTAATTTATAAGAAACATAAAATTTCATAAATTCATAATTCAATTTTTTTTTAACCAAAAATAAATATAATTATCTTTTATATCATTTTGAATACATAAAGTTTCCTATATAAAATTATTTGATAATTATAACAATCATTTATTCTTTCACAAATTAATAAAATTTAATGTTTTTATTGTTTACTTTGTGAATATATTTGATTCAGAATAAAAATAACATGAAAAATTTAATTTCATGTTTTTTATTGTATAAATCTCTTCAACAATTAATATTAATTTAATAATTATAATTCATTTTTTAAAATTAATGCATTTTTATGGAAAAGATTAATGAAATATCAAAAAATAATAAGATACAATTAAAAAAAGATAAAAATTCATATGAAATATATTCATCCTGTTTAACATTAATATTTGAAAAAATGCAAAAAAACTTAAGTCAAAAAAATCCATATTTTTCAATATTAACTCAATTTTTAGGAAGTTATAAAGATTTTATAGAAGAAGATAAAATAGAAGAAGAATTAAACGCATCAAAATATTATAAATATATAGAAATGTCATTAAGAGGAGATAATAAGAAAATTGCAGATATATTTGTAGAAAAAATTCAAATATTAATTAAGAATAAATTATTTAATGGAGAATCATTTTATAATTCAATTGATTCTGATGATAATTATGAATTAAATAATAAGAAATTAAAAATAAAACCTTTAATTAATCATTCTCTTATTAATTGTATAAGTGAATTTAAAGAAATTAATGATGAAAATCTTTGGTTAAATTCTTTAAAAACATTATATTTAATTTATCAAAATACTTCTTTTGGTATTCATGAAAAACCATTAAGTCAAATAATCTCATTTTGTTTTTTTATTTTTTCATCAGCTAAATCAAATGTAATAATAGAATCATCTCAAAATATATTAAAATCAATTATAAATTCTCATTTTAAAAACTATAAAAAATTTTATAATTTTATTCAAAAAGATTATGATGATTTAAATGATAATAATATATATAATAATATAGAAAATACGAATTTAACATTTAACAACAATGATTTTTTAATTCAAAATTACAAAACTCCAATAGACAGATTAATAATAAAAGAAATTAGAACAATAATAGATGAAATATGTATTTACGAAGCGAATTTAAAAATGAATAAAAATTCAAGATTAGAATTAATTCCTAAATCAAAAATAGATTTATTAAATGATGAATATTTTTTTTCTTTTCATAATCCAAAAATTTTAAATGAAAAAAATATAGAAAATGGAAAATTTGGATGGTGTTTTATATGTAGAAATAAAGCAGATTATTATGATAGAGAATCAAGAAAACCAATTTGTTCAAATAAATGTAAAGAATTAATTAAAGAAATTGATAATAAAATTGATAGATTTTTAAATGGACAATTAATTAATGAAGATGACATTGCACAATTTTATTCTTATGATTGTAAATTTATTTTTGTTATGTTATGTAAATTAGTTAATTCCAATAATCTTCCTTCTAAAAATCAATATTTTAATTATAGAACTAAATTACTTTCTTTAGATTTATTAAATGAAATTATTAAAAAATTTGGAGAATTTTTAAAAAATGAAAAATATTTTTCTTTCACTATTAAAGGAGAATTAATTGAAAGTCTTTTAGCTTTTTCTTTAAATGATGAAAAAAAATTATTTGAAATTAGTATAAATTTATTTTTTAATTTATGGGAATGTTTTAGAGAACAATTAAAAATTGAAATTGGTGTTTTTAATGAAACAGTTTTTTTAAAAATTTTAGAAAGTAATAATTATTCATATGAACATAAATTATGTGTTTTACAACATTTAAAAGAAAGAGCTTCTAAAATAAATTATTTTTTAGAATTATATGCTAATTATGATTGTGAAATAAATGAAAAATTTTTAGTTTATAGAATTGTTTCTTCTTTAGGAGAAATTGGTCAAGGAAAATACTCTAATAAAATTCATTTAATGCAAAATGAAGAAGAAAAAAATTTAAAATTAATTGCTTTAGAAACTATTAATTTATTAGTTGATTCTATTTATCATTTTTGCATTAGTCAAAATATTAATAATTTAGATAATAATAATAGTAATAATAATGAAAGTGAAAGAGAAGAAATTAATTTAAATGTTAGTAATAATTTTTTTGATGAACAAAAAATTGATGAGAATTTAAGGTATAAATCTAATTTAGAAAAAGGAATTGAGAAATTTAATATTAAATATAAAAAAGGAATTAAATATTTAATTTCTTCAGGAATTATTTCACAAGAAGATAAAGAAGAAGAAGCAAAAGATATAGCAAATTTTTTAAAAAGAAATAATTTAAATAAAGAAGAAGTAGGAGAAATTTTAGGAGATAATTCAGAAATTAATTTAAAAGTATTAAAAAATTATACAGATTTATTTAATTTTACAGGATTAGATTTAATAAATAGTTTAAGAAAATATTTATGTACATTTAAATTACCTGGTGAAGGACAAAAAATAGATAGAATATTAGATGTATTTTCAAATAAATATAATAAAGACAATCCAAATAAATTTGAAAATAAAGAAACTTCATATTATTTATCTTTTACAATAATAATATTACAAACTGAATTACATAATCCAAATGTAAAAGAAAAAATGGGTTTTGATGGTTTTTTAAATTTACTTTCAACTCAAGAATCAACAAAAAATTTAAATAAAGAATATTTACAAAATATATATAATGACATATTAAATAATCCATTATCTCTTCCTGAAATAGAGAAAGAAAAAGAGAAATTAAATAATAGAGAAAATAGAATAAAATTAGAAAGTACAAGATTATTAAATGAATGTAAAGAAAGATTAAAACAAGGAAAAGGAAAGCAATATATTATAATATATGAATTTCAATATATTTATCCTTTTATGGAATCTATATGGTCTCCTTTATTAGCTGTTTTTAGTGTTGTTATTGAACAAAGTAATGATGAAAATTTATATCAATTATGTATTGATGGAATTACTAAAACTATTAAAATTTTATCTTTTATTAATTTAGATTTAGCTAAAGATGCTTTAATTAAAGGTCTTTGTAATTTAACTTATTTATTCCAGTTCAAAGAAATTAAAGAAAAAAATATTGAATGCTTAAAAAAAATTTTCGAATTGTCTTTAAAAGATGGAAATAGTTATTTTAAAAATTCTTGGAAAATTGTTTTGAAAATTATTAATAAATTAGATTCTTTATTAACTGTTAAATCAATGCCAAAAAGTGAAAGAGAAAATTATTTTCAAAGTTTGAAAATAAAAAGGAAAAAAAGTTTAATAATAGAAAATGACTTTGATATAGAGAAAAATAATATTGAATTTATAAATAAAATAACATCTGAAGATTATGAAAAAATATTTTTAAAAAGTGAAAAAATGAATGATGATTCAATTTTAGATTTTATAAATTCATTATGTGAATTATCAATAGAAGATATAATATTAAATAATAGATATTTTTTATTACATAAATTAATAGAAGTAACTGAATTATGTATGAATAGAAATTATTTAATTTGGTTAAAAATATGGGAAAAAGTAAGTAAAATATTAATAGAAATTTCATTAAATGATAATCAAGAAATCAGTGAAAAAGGGATTGATTGTTTAAGACAATTAAGTAAAAAGTATTTAGAATATAAAAATAATAATGATTTTCAAATTGAATTATTAAGACCTTTTAGAATTATTTTCCAAAAATCTGATATTAATGCTAATGAAAATAAAAGAAAAGAATTTGCTATTGTTTGTTTTATTAATTTAATTCAAAATGATGGAAAATATATTGTTGAAAGAGGATGGAAAAAAATAATAGAATTAATTAAAATTATTTCAAAAGAAAAAGATGAAGAATTAAAAAAACAAAGTTTTGATTTTTTAAAATGGTGTATTAATAATTATTTAAAGAAATATATAAATTTATATAATGATATTACTAATTGTTTAGTTAGTTATTCTAGTTCTTTTCCAGAAGAAATTTTAATTATGTTATTTCAAATAATTAATGAAATAAACGATAAAAATAAATTAATTATTTCTTTAAAAGATTTAGCTGAATTAATTATTGATAAAAGAGATAATGTAAGTATGATTTCTTTAAAAGGTTTATTTGATATTTTAAATAAGAGAATTAAGGAAAAAAAATTTGATAAAAATTTTAGTAGTGATATTAAAGATGAAATATTCTTTCCTTTAAGTGAAAAATTGTTAGAACATAATTCAGGAGAAATTTTAATGAAATTTATTCAAAATATTTTATTAATAATAAATAATAATAAGGATTTTTTAAACCAAAATCAAATTAATTTTATTTTAAATTTAGTTAAAAAAATGTGTAATAATAATAAAGATGGAAAAGTCTGTATTAATGGAGTTAAATGTTTTGAAATATTAATTAATCAAAAAAATTTAAATTTAATTAAAGATTATCCTTTATTATTATTTAAATTATTAGTTAATATATTTGAAAATAATTTACAAAGTGATTTTGAATCATTTGAAAAAAACTCTAAAAAAATTAATATAGAAATATTAAAAAATAATAGTTCAATAAATATTTTACGTTCTCAAGTCGTTATTATTCTTTTAAATACTTTAGAAAATTTTTTAGATATAAATATTCAAAATATTGAAATTAATGAATTAGAAAAATTAATTATTTTACTTAAAAGAAGTTATGAAATTGCAATTAAATTTAATAAAAATTTTGAATTAAGAAAAATAATATCTTCAGATAATAAAAAAAGTGTTGTTATTTATTCTCAAGAAGAAAGAAGTTTAGATCTTTATTTTACTTTATTAAATTATTGTTTTGATAGAAGTGAATTAAAAGAAAAATACACCAATAAAATATATGAAATGTCAATTTATGTTTTAAAAATATTTGTTGAAGAAACTCAAAATTTAAATGAAATTAATTTAAAAAATCAAAAAGATAATATTTCAATTAATAATGAAACTTTTTATGAAAAAAATATATTTTATAAACATATCTCTGAAGAAGTTGAAAAAATTATAATAAGTGCTTTAATTAAATTTCAATATTATAAAAATGTAAAATATAAAAAAGAAATAAATGAATTATTAGTTTCTTGTATTTTTTGTAATAATGATTTAATTAAAAATAAATTACAAGAAATTTTATTACTTGCATTGAATGATAATTTATAATATTTATTATAATTTATTATATATTTCAAAAATATTATAAATTAGAATTTTTTATTATATTATTCATTATTATAATTATTTAAATAATTTAAATCATTTGTTATTTCATTTTTTATTTCATCATTCAAATAATAATTTTTATATTTATTTGCAGAATCATTAATAAATTGATCGGTTAAATTAGTTTTATAATAATATATTGCAATTCTTCTTGGTTTTTTTTCAAAATAATTTTTAATATTATAAATTATATCATCCCATTTTTTTTCATTTTTAATATCTTTTTTTTCTTCTTTATTATAATTTCCACTAATAATTTTATCATATAAATAATTAAATCTATCTTCAAAAGTTGGTTTATTTTTAATCTTTTCATATTTATATATATCACTTAATTCAAGACATTTAATATCAAAAGAATTTTTAACTTCTTGATTAAATATTTTATCAATTTCTTCTGGAGAATAATTTGAACCTTTTGTATAAAAAATATAATATTTAATTCCTAAAATTTCAGTTAAATAATTTTTAATGTTATATCCAATTTGTTTTTGTGTTCTTATATTTTCATAAAAGTGATTTCCAATACATAAAGAATAATATTTAAAGTCATTTATTATATCTGTTGAATTTAATTGATAAAATATCATTATTGAAGATTGATTATCATATAAATTTTCATTTTTTGTATAATAAATTATACTAGTTTTATCTTTTAAATATATATTTTTTTTTATAATTGAACTTTGAAGATTAATATTATTTTTATTTTTAATGAAAAATTCAGATAATAAATTTGTAATTGAAGTAATTTTATCAATGTCAATATCACCAATTGTGAAAAAAGTAATTTTTTTTTCTAAATTTTGAATTGTTTTAATTAAATTATTATAATCATCTAAATTTATATTTTCAATATCATCATTTGAAATATCATCTTCTAAAGTATTTGAAGTTATAAATTTTTTGAAAATTAAATTTAATTCATTTTCTACTCTCATTAAAGGAGCATTTCCTATTTTTTTTCTTTCAATTAATCTACTTTTTAAATTATTTAATTCATATTCTTTTATATTATTATAAAAATACTGTTTAACAAAATTAATAAATTCATCCCATTGTTCACTATAAATATTAAACTTTAATTGAAAAGATTTGAAAGAATTTTCTATAATTGTAAAATTAAAACCAACTTCATATAAATCATTATTATATAATTTATAAATTAAATAATCTGAAAATAAATAATATATTCCTTTTTTATTATTTGTATTTAATAAATTTTTAATTTCATTTTCATTAAAATCAATTTTAATTAAACCTTTAATTAAAGGAATTTTAAAAGATTTATCTATTTTAGTTAAAGATAAAATATTTGGCTCTGAAATCACTTTATAAAGTTGATTATAGTTTTCATTAATTCTTTTATCATCATATTCATAATTATCACATTTATAAGGAGAATTTAAATAACAAGGAATTACTATTTTTATGTTTGAATTAATTTTTTCATTTTTTTCTCGAATTACAAATTGATAATCATTTACATTATTTATTTTTTTTAAATTTGATAAATTTTCTTTTGATAAACTACTTATTTGATAAGGTATATTAAATGCAATTGTTGTTTTTAATTCTGGATTTTCAAAATATTTAGAATTTAAAATTTTATTTGAATTTAAAATAATAATTGAATTTTCAGGAGTAAAATAATCAAAATATTCCATAATATTATTTTTATTATAATCATAAAAAAAATATCCTCCTAAAATTCCAGCATCACCATAAATTTCATAATTATTAATATAATCAAAGTTTTCAATATTAATTTCAATATTTGTTTTTTCTTTAAATAAAAAATTCTTTTTAAAAATTAATTGAATATTATTATATAAATTTTCATTAAAATTTTTTTTTGCTATATTTATAGAAGAAAAAATTCCTTCTATTATATTATCAATATTACTAATTCCATTTTCATTTAAATTAATATTTAATTCTGAAATAACAGAATCAGACATATAATTATTTTTATAATCAATTAAAAAATCAAATGAATTAGCATAATTATATATATTTAAATAATATTTTAAACTTCCTTCATTATTTCCATTTAATAAATATTTCATAAATTCAAAAGGTGATTGTTCAATATAATTGTTAAAATTAGGTAAAATAAAAATAATTTTTAATAAATAAGTTATATCGCTTTTTATATGAATGAATTTACCTAAATTTTCTTTATTAAATAAATTAACTTTCCCAAAAGAAGAATTTTTACTTATAAATTTATCAACAAAATCACCTTTTGGATTATTTAATTGAAAATTAAAATAATTAAAAGCTAAATATCTCATTTCATCTAAACTTCTATTTGAAATAATAGAAAAAAAACAATTTTTAGGATTAAAAAGTAAATCATAATATTTTTTTAAATTATCAATTCTTTCATCAAGATTAATTTTACTTAAAATATTATAATTTCCAATTCCTGAAGTCGGAATATTTTTATAATAATTATGTTCTTTATTAGCATTATTTTTTAATATTTCATTAATACCAAATAAACTATTATTATAAGATTGAAATTCATTATCTATAATAATTAATTCATTATTAAGAAAATCAATATTAAAATCTCTATTTTGAATAATATTACTCATTATATTAATATTGTTTTCTAATTGAAAATTAGGACCAAAAATTTGAAAAAGTGTTTTTCTATTATAAGTAAATCCTCGAATAAAACCATTAAATTTTTTATTTAAATTAAATATATTTTCTCTGGAAAATTGTTTGGTTCCTCCTAAAAAATTATGTTGAGAATAATGTGAAAAACCATCAATTAAATCGTTTAAAAATCCATAATTACATTTAATTTGAATTCCTCCTTTTTTATTATATTTATCTTCAATTAACATAAATTTATATTCACTTGGATAAATTTTTATTATTTCAATTTCTTTATCATAATTTAATGGTTTTTGAATTGTTTTTCCATCACAAATAATTTCTAAATTTTCATATGGAATATAAAATATTTTTCCATTATTTTCTGGAATTTTTGTATAATCTTTTAGAAATTCTGTATTAAAAGCTTGTATTTTTTTTATATTTGGTGAAAGAGAACTTTTACTTTTTAGAGATTCAATAAAATCTTTTTCTATTTCTGTTTGATTTATATTTGAATATAATAATAATGTTGCTTTACTTGGTTTTTCTTTTAAATATTTTTTTACTGTTGTTAATACATCATCATATGAATATGATAATTGTAAATTATTGTTATTATTATTGTTTTCATTTTCATTTATTTTAAAGTTTATTATTTGATTTAACCTATCATGTATATCTATTAATTTTTCTTTTTTTTGATTGATATATTCATATATTTTTTTAAAATTTAAACATTTATTATCAAAAGATTTTAAAATTGCTTCATCAATGAATTTATCAATTTGAGAAGGAAAATAATTTGTTCCTCCAATTGAAATAAATAAATAATTTAAATTTGGATAATCTGACATTAATTCAAATTTATATTCTAAACGATAACCAATTTGTTTTTTATATTTTAAATAATTATTAAAAAATTCAATATTGCATTTTTCATAAATTTCAAATTGTTGAATTTCTGTTTCATTTAAATTTAATAATTGAAAAGAAGTCATAACCCAATTTTCTTTTTCAAAAATATTAGGATTTATTCTAATAAGATAAATTTGATTATTATTACCAATAAATCTTTGTTTTAAAGAATTTTGAAGATTAATTTTAGGATTTAAAGTATTTTTAATATAATCACAAATATTATTTAATTCATTTTTATTAATATCACCAACAATATATAAATTAAAAGGAGTAACTCTTTCTAATAAACTATTTAAACTTTGAGTGATTTCATCATAAGAAAAAGAAAAAACTTTTTTTTCTTCATTTATTAAATTTTGAGAAAAAGAATTAACAGAAAATAAATCTTTAATTAATATATATGAATTAAATAAACTAAAACCAGAATCAGTAGTATACATTTTATGAATATAATAAAAATAAACTTGAAATTGACTATATTTATTTTTATTTATAGAATCTTTAATAGAATTAATTAATAATTTAATAGTGGAATAAATATTATCAGAATTAGAAAAAATTTGAAAAGAAATTCCAGTTTCAATAATATTAATTTTAACACTTATTCCTCCTCCTTTAATTTGATAATATTTTCCTCTATTAATTTCAAATAATAAATATTGAGAAAAAATATATAAATGTAAATAATCTTTTTCTCCTAAATATGCAAAATTTATATTTAATTGAGCTTTTACTATTGGTAAATGAAATGATTTATCTATTAAATATATTAATTCATATTCTTTTGTGTTTATTTTTAATGGATTATATGTTTTATTGTTATATTCATCATTTGAACATTTTGTGTTTTTCATTTCAAAACAAGGAAAAATTTCTTCTGTTTTATTTGTAATGAAATTATTTATTTTTGGTAATTTAAAATTATATTTTTGATAATCTAAATTATTTAATTTTTCAATTAATTCTTTTGGAATTTTTCCTTCTGTTATTTTTGTTCCATAATATCTTAAATAAGTTTCATTTTTATTATTAAATATTTCATTGAAATCTTTTATACTAGTAAATTCACTATTTGTATCAATAATTAATAAAGCATTATTTATATTTAATGAATTAAAAAAATTTTGAGTTAAATTTTTATCATATTTTAAAAAATAACCTCCTTGATAATATTCTTCATTATCTACTCTTAAAAAATTTTGAGATAATTTTTCAGTTATATCTAAAATATCTTTTTTCTTTGTTTCATATTTTATTTTATTTATTTTATCACTTGCTTTTTTATAATTATTCCAAATTTCTTCATTAACACAATTTTCTTGTAAGAATTTAAAATAAGAAAAAATGATAATAAGAACTTCATTAAAATTTTGAATTCCTTCTTTAGTTAAATAAAATAATATAATAAATATATTTTTATCTAAAATAGAATCATCTTTACTCAATTCAATTTCTAAAACATAATTTTTATTTCTTAAATATTGTAAAAGTGAACCTTCATATATATTTTCTAAATGAATTAATAAATATTGTGTTATTCCATCTTTTCTATTTGTTCCAGGAACTTCAAAAGAAGTTGATAATATATTTATATTTGAAATTTGAGAATGAATTATTTTTCCTTTTATATTTTCATTAAATATTTTTTCACTTTTAAAAGATTTAATTTTATTTTCAATTAAATTTTTAAATTCATTTGATACATTTTTACTATTAAAATTAAAATATTTTATTATTAAATTTTCTATTTCTTTGATTTCTTTATTTGAATAAATAACCATTTTAAATTTATTTGGGTCAAAACAATAATTAAAATATTCTAAAGTATAATTATATAATTTATCAAAATCTATAGAATTTAAACTTTCATTATTTCCATTAATCATAAAATAAAAAGGATGCTTTTGATTAACATAAAATTTAACAATTTCAAGAAAATTATTTAATCCAGAAATATTTTTATCTAAAAATTCAGAATGTATTAAATTAATATAATTTTTAGCAAAAGTTTTATTTAGTAAAGGTTGATCAATCATATTTGAAAAAATTTGAAAAATATTTTCAAATTCATTTGAAGGGGAAATAAATTGGAAAATTGTTTCTGAATTTAACAAAATTGAATTTTCTTTTCCTCCAATTTCATTTATTAAACTTCTAAATAAAGTATTATCATTATATTTTTTACTTCCACTATAAAATAAATTTTTTGCATAATTTGCAAAACCTGGAATTAAATTTATATTATTACCAAAAGGTATAATTATTGATACTGAAGTTTCTTTTATATAAGGATTTTGAGTTATTGCTATTTTTAATTTGTTTTTTTTCAGTTGAATTATTTTATTTTTTATTTTACTTCCTATTGGTTTTTTTATTTGGTAATCTTCATATAAAATTCTATAACCATTATTTTCATTTCTTTTTAACATGAATATTATTGATACAAAAATAAGAAAAAATACTATTAATATTATTAAATAATATATTATTTTGTTATTTTTTTTCTTATTTAAATAATCATTTATTTTTCGTGAATCTTCTTCTTCCAATATACTAAATTTAAGCATGTTATCCATTTTTATTTGTGTTAATCTTTTTATAAAGATAATTATTTTAATTTTTAAATAAATTATAAAGAAATAATTAAATACTATTGAATATAATATTAGAACATAAAAATATTTTCCTCTACATTTAATTTTATAAGATAAAAAACTGAAAAAAAAAAGATGAATGAACAGTTTAATTTATATTAAGGATATATTAAAGCTAATTTTTAAACTTTTTATGAATTAATAAAATATTATTAACAACTCATTTTTATATTATTATTAATATTATCTAACTTTTAATCTCATTACAAAGAACTTATTATTTTTTCTATTTCTGTATATATTTATAATTTATTAAGGTTTACTTATCATCATTAATAAATACTTCCATTTAATATTAATTTATATTTCAAATATTGAAAACATCTTCATTAAAATTAATATCTTTTTTTTCTTGTTTAATTAAAGAAAAAAAATCAAATTTACAATAAGGACAATATGTATCATCACTACTAATAATATAATTTTTAATACATGAAAAATGAAATAGATGATTACAAGGAACTAAACAAATCTCATTTTTATTTTTAACAAATTTTTCTAAACAAATACAACATTCATCACCATATTTAATCATTTCATTATCATATATTTTTTTAATTAAAATATTATGGATAATAAAATATTTTTTTAAAATTATTTTTTCATTTGATGTATATGTATCTTCTTCTTTTTTACTTTCTTCACTTTCATTTATAATATTTGATTTTAAACATTTTTTCTTTTTAATACACCAATATATTTTAATCACAAATAAAAATGGTAATATCATTATTATTATACAAACAATAACATTTTGAATTATATTATTTTTTTGACATGATTTGGTAATACATTTTATTTTTGGTTTTTTATTCGATTCTTGATTTAATGTTTCATTTTGCAATTCAAATTTTTTTAAGGAAGTTGAATTATTATTTTCAATATTTTGGAAATGAGTTTTTATAAATACAATTAAAAAAAATAAAAAGAGAAAATATTTTATTTTCATGTTTTTACCTATAAATTTTTATAAAGCTCTGAAATAAATATATAAATTTTATTTTATAATAATAAATTTATTATTTAGATTGTTAATGACATAATAATTAAATTAAAATAATAAAAAAAACACAAATTTAAAAATTAAAAAGAACTTCAAATTCATAATAATTTTTTAACAAAAATTAATTCATATTAATTTATAATTCATTAATTCTCTTTTTATATCATATTTACAAATAGGACATTTTACTGATTGATTAATCCAATCTTTTAAACAATTGTCATGAAATATATGTCCACAAAAAAATTTTTTAATTATATCTTCAGATTTAAAATCTCCTAAACAAATTATACATGTTTCTTCTTTATTTATATTTTCACTATAATTTTTATATAATTCTCCATATTTAAAAACTTTCATTTTATCATATATTAATTTTTTATGTACTTTTGATATTGGAAAAGTTTCATCTTCTATAATATCTTTTTGACATTTTAAAAATTTATCAAAAATTTCTTTTGTTTTTTCTAAAAAAGGATTTATTGTATTTATTAAATTTTGATAATAAATAATTTCTTTATTAAATGATTCTATTGGTTTACTTTCTATAAATTTTACTTTTTTTACTTTAATATGTGAAATATTAATATTTGCTTTATCTGTTATTTTATTACATTCATTTGTTAAATTTTCTATATTTTTCAGATTTGTTTTTATTTCTTTTGAAGGTGGATTTTCTTTATTTATATTTTTATTTATATAATTTATTAAATTATTTGTGTAATTTCTTTTTTCATTAAATGCATTTAAATAATTATTATATTCTTCATATATTTTAGTATATTTTTCTATTATCTTTTCATATTTTTCATTTAATTTTTTTATTTCTTCTGGAGAATTTGAAATTACTTCTACATTAATAATATTATAGTTTTTATCTTGAAAAATACTTTTTTTCTTTGCAACTTCAACATTAAATTTTCCTTTTTTAATATTATTATTTTTATTTTCTTTAATTGGATTTTTTTTATTATCCATAATATAAATTTATTTTTAATTAATTATTAAAATAAATTTATTTGATATATTTATGGAAAAAAAATGTTCCTTTAAAATATATCATAGAAAAAGAAAAGAATATATAAATTGTAAATTTCCAATATGTGAAAATAAATCAAGTTTAAATTTATGTGAAATCCATTTACCTTTAAATGAAATTGGTCCTCATGGAAAAATGGTTTTATGTCCTGAATGTAATGATAAAATGGGAGAAGAAACTTTAAAAACACATTTAGATAAATGTAGAAAAAATTTAGAAAAAAAAACAAAAGAAATTTCAGATGAAAATATTATAACTCCAAGAATATGGATTAAAAAAAATATAAAAATAAATGATATTAGTGAAGAAATAATAAAAAATTTAGAAAAAAAAATAAATGAAAATTATGATAAATTTAATATTAAAATATCAGAAAATTTATATTATAATGAAGAATACATAAATTTAGATTTTGAAAATATATTTTTAAAAGACCAATTAGAAGGTAAAAACTCAAAAAATATTTTTCAAGAAATTTCTATTTTTGAAAATTTGAAAAAATTAGATTTAATATCAAATAAAAATAACATAATAATTGAATTAGGATGTGGCTCAGGAGAATTATCAAAAACATTTCAAATAGGATTTAAAAATAATTCAAGTCATATTTTAATTGATAGAATGAAATATTCTTCGAAAAATAAATATGATAAATTTATTATTGATAAAATAAATGAATTTAATAAAAAATATAATTATAATAATTTTTTTATTAGAGATATTATTGATATTAAGAATATTGATATGAGAAATTATATTAAAAATGAAAAAGAAGATAATAATATTATTTTTATTTCAAAACATTTATGTGGAAATGCATGTGAATTATCAATTGAGAAAATAATAAATTATAATAAATATTTAAATAAAAATATTGTTGAGAATAATAATAAAATTAGTATTGTTATTTCAACTTGTTGTCATTATTTATTAAATTCTTCTTCTTATTGTAATTTTAATTATATTAAAAATATTTTAAATATAAATGAGGAAGAATTCGATTTTATGGTTAGATTATCTAGTTGGGGTACTTTAAAAGAAATTAATTCTCAACGTTTTATTTTAGGAAAAAAAATTAAATATATTTTAGATAAAGGAAGATGTGAATTTTTAAAAAATAATGGATTTAAATATGCTGAAATTGTTGAATATATTCATTCTAAATATACTAAAGAAAATACTTTAATTATTGCTTATAATTAATATTGTTTTTATAGAAAAATGTTTTTAAATACTAGTTTTTAACTTAAATGTTTATTAATAGCAAAAAAGAATTTTTCATTCAAAAAATCAACAAAAATTTCTACCTTTTAAATCATAAATCAAAAAATAAAAAAATAATTTAACATAAATCCGGACTTAAAAAACAAGTTAAAAATTAAAAAGCAAATTAAACTTCTTCTTCAATACAATTTAAGTTTTTCCTTTTAAAAGTTCCTTTGCAAATAAAAAACCAATGAACGGCTACCATATCATATATCTAAATTTTAATTAAACATAAAAAAAAATATCACAGTACAGGTAACATGAAATGATTTAAAAAAAATGGAATATTAAAAACTAAAAACTTTTAATATTTTTAAAAAAAGTATATTATTTTTTTATATTCTTTTTTATTTTTTTAAAATAAAAGTTTTATTTTTTTGATTAATAATATGAATTGAGAAAAAAATATTATTAACAAAATAAATGGATGAAAGTTTTTTAAAAAAATTTGATTTTATAGGAGTTTCACCTAGAATATTTTATAAGGGAGATTTTCGTTATAAAACACCAATAGGAGGATTTTTAAGTTTAGGATTATTAATATTTGTATTAATAATCTCATCATATTTTTTTTATATTTTTATTTCAAGAAAAAGTTTTACTATATATGAAAATATAGTAACAATATCAAGAGCAAAAAAAGTATATTCAAAGGAAGATTTTTCAATAATAATACTAGATAAATATTATAGAAAAATAGAAAATTCATCAAAAGTTTATTCTATATATGCAGATATATGGACTGATAAAAGATATTATGAAAATGGAACTTTATATTCAAAAACAGAAATTTTTCCAATTTCAATTGAAAAATGTAATATTTCAACATATGAAAATTATGATTTATGGAAAGATGAAAAATTAATTAATGAGTCAATTTGTTTTTCTGAAGAATCAATTAAAAATAATATTAATTCTACTGGAGTTTATGGTGAAACTGGTTATACTGGAATTGTTTTTTGGATTAGTCTTTGTACTAATAATACTCTTAAAAATGATTGTTATCCTTTTGAAAAATCTAAAGAAATTTTAGATAATGTTTTTATTTATGTTAAATTATTAGATGTTTATTTTAATCATAATAACTTAAAAAATAATGCTATTCCTTATATTAGATCTGATTTAATTCAAGCTTCTTCTTCTATTTATAAAAGAGAATGGTATCTTTTTCAAGAAGTTGAATATATGTCAGATGAAGGAATTCTTTTTTTTAATCATAAAAAAAAAAATTTAATTACTTTATCTTCTACTTATAATTCTATTGATGATAGACATAATCCTACTGTTAATAATACTTTTTTTACTTTAAGTTTAAATATGGATGGAACTAAAAAAATTATTAATAGGAAATATTATAAAATTCAAGATTTATTTTCTGATATTAATGGTTTATTTCAATTAGGATATATTATTGTATTTTGTTTAAATTACATTTATTGTTATAATAGAATGAATGAAGATATAATTAATGAAAATATATGTAATTATATTGAACATAATGAATCAAATATTATTTCTAAACATTATTCTTTAAATGGAACTTATTCTTTATTATTAAATGGAAATCAAGGTAATACTCAATTAACTTATTATCAAAAAACTTCTTCTCATTTTAATAAATGTAAGGAAAATCAAAAAAATAATTTTTTTTCTTCTATCATTCTTAATCAAAAATCTATTAAAGGTAATAATAATAAAGAATCCACAATTATTTCACAAAATTGTAAAAAAAAAATATTTCATAAAAATGATTGTCATAAATTCAAATTTAATTTATCTTTTCTTGAAAGTTTTAATATTCAATTAATTTTTTGTCCAAAAAATTTAATATTTAGTAAAAGTAGGAATTTAAGAAATTTTGCAATAATAGAAGAAATTATATTAAATCAAATTGAAGTAAATAATTTAATTCAAAAAATAAATTTAATCGATAAATTTGATATTTCTTTTTTTTCTAATGAAAATAGAAATATTTTCCATCATTGTTTTAATCCTTTAACTAAAATATTTATAAAAAATAATATTAATGAAAATATTTCTTTTAAAAAAAAACATGAAAAAGAAAATGAAACAAATATTTTAAAAGAAATAATTAATAAAGAATTTGTAGATAAAATCAATATTGATCGTAATTCTATAATAATTTAAATTTAATTAATTTTAGTTTAATTGAAACAAAGTATAAAGTTAAATATGAAAAAATTTTCATATTGATTGAATAATAGCAACTTAAGATTCTTTTATTATTATAATTATTAATTTCTTGATTTAATTCTTTTATTATGCTTAAAATAATAAATATCTCTTTTAAATCTTATTTTTATTCTGAAGAATATAAATCTAAGATTGATATTAGATTATAAATAATTATAGAGTATAATTTTATATGTAATAATAACATATTTATAAATAATAAATATATGTGAGTATATAATTATATTATTTAATATATTGATATATAATATTAAAAATAAATTTTATTAATATTCCAATTAAAAAGTTTACTTTTAATATTATTAACAAGTGAAAATTTTAAACAATGATTTGTTCCTTTATATCATTTATTAAATTTGTCAAAAGAAATTTATCTATTTTAGAAAAATCATTAGAAGATAATTTTGATTTATAATAATTAATGATATTTTCCTCAATAATAGGATTTTTTTTATTTCCAGATATATTATCTCGATCTATTTTATTAGTTAAATTTATTTTTTTCAAAAATAATAAACTTTGTATTTGAGCCTCATTTAAAAAAGCTTTTTTTAAAAAATAATATTCTTGAATAAATTTTAAATATCTATTAATTTGAATAAGATAAATATAATAATATTGAAGTAAATTTGAATGTTTTAAATTGAAATATTTTGTATACATTTTTTTATTGGAACAACAAAAAAAAATATAAATAATAATATTCTCAACAAAAATATGCTTTAAAGTTAATTTTGATTTTTGAAAATTATTATCATCAAGTTTTTGAGCATTTGAATTCATTACAGGTAAACTTTTTCTTTGGCAAATTAAATGTCCATAAGATTGATCAGTATAATTAACATTTTTATTTTTATTATCATTTTTTTTTTGATGAGTTAAATTTTGAATTTTAAAAAAATTTTCTTTTTTATTTTCATTAATTATAGATGTTCCAAATTGATTAATTAATAAAAGTTTTTTTATTTTTTGAGTTTTATTTGTTTTTGAGGGAGATAAAATTTTAGTATTTTTTAAAGTATGTGAATTAAATTTTTTGATAAACAAAAACTCTTTTTCTTCTTCAAATTCAAAAAAATTATTTAAAGTATCTAATTTTCTTATACTTTCTCCAATAACATGAGAAATAAAATAACATCCATTTAAAATTAAATTAATTAAACTACTTACAATTGCAATTACATGATGAAATTTAGTATAATGTCTACTATAATAATTTTTTTCAACGATATTAAAAAGAGATAAAGAATAAATTTTAGAAGAAGAATTTTCGATTGTTAATTCTTCTTCGGAAAAAAAATTATATGAAGAAGTAATTTTATCAATTCCCCAAAAATAATTTTTTTCAAATTTATTTAAAATATATCCTTTATCATCATTTAAAATAGTTTTTTTTAAATAAAATTCATCTTCTCTTTGACTTTTATGATTAATAGTATAATAATAATTTTTATAATGAATTCTTAAAGGATTATTATATGAAAGAGGATCAAATTCAATAATAGGATAATAAAAACTAAAATAAATAGGTTTATCTTGATTAAATAATTTATTTAAAGTTTGGATAGAAGTACAATTATTATTAATTGAATAATTACTTCCATTAAAACAGAAATAAACTTGAAATTCAAAATAATACATATATGGATTATCCCAATAACCTCCAAATTTTTTTTCTCCTAAATCACCACAAAATAAAATTCCATAATATTTAGTTAAATTTTCATTATAAAAATCATTATCATTACAAATATGATAATTAACTAATTCATCTTTTATAATTGCTCTATATTTACCTTTATTATCTTGTTCAAAACTATGATAATATATTTTCATATATAAAATATTTGAAACATTTATATAATTACCATAATAATCTTCTATTCTAAATGCAAATATTATTTTTTCTTTTTTTAAATCTATATATTCATATATTGAATCATTTTGAATTGATATTGTTATGTTTGGATTGTTTTTATTTAATATTTCTCTTCCATAAATATATATGAAACTTATTGATATTATTCCAAGGAAAAATGTTAATATTCCTCCTATTACTGTTCTCTTATATAATGATAATCCATCATAAAAATGAAATTTTGAACCTAATAAATCTATTTTTTCAAAAAAATTTCCCAACATTTTTTTTTTAGAAATAAAATAAAGAATATTATTTTTTATGATTTGGTATTATTCTATTTTTAATTTATAAATTTAAATTAAAGTATATACAATTTTTTATATAAGGTAAATTATTATAATTAATATATGGTTTAATTATCTATGATAATAGAATTAAACTATGTTTTTTTTAATTGAAAAAAATATGATTATATTAAATTTCCTTAATTTTTGATTCTCATTATTTTGTTAATATTTTAAGAATTTCTTTTGTTTATTATTTTTTTCTTTTTTACAATCTTTTTTTATAAAATCATAATTCAATTAAATTCTATTGTTTGTTTTGAAAAAAAACTATTTTTATTTTTTTTTTAAATAATCAAAATAATTAATTACAAGATATTTTTATTTTTTTAAACAATAAATATTAATTTGAAAAAAGTAAATGAAAAGACAAAAAGTAAATAAAATAAGAGGAAAACTTTTAAATTTAATAAATAATGAAATATTAACTAATTTTAAAAGAAAAGACCTGATAAGAATAAATGGATTCAATTTAAAAGAATTATATAATTATAATTGTGAAAATTATGAAGTTTGTATAATAAATAAAATAATAAGAAATGATAATATAAATAATCAATCATGTAAAAGTAAAAACTACTCAAATCTTCATTTAGATATAATTCCCATTGATTTACTTGAGAAATTTGAAGGAGAAAAAAGTTCAAAAAAAAAATTATTATCTAAAAGCAAAATTAAACAATTTGAAACTCCAAAAAATGTGGAAATGAATAATATAAATAATTTAATTATTGAAAGAAATAAATTAAAGAAAAAAGGATTAATTATAATCAGAAAAATATTAAATAATATAAAAAATAGAAGAAATGAATCAATAACAAAGACTTTAAAAACTCCAAGAAATACAATTCATCATTCTTTTAGAAATATAATTACAAAGAAGAGAAATTATGGAGGTAAATCAAGTAAAATATTATTTAATGAAAATAAAGAATTTAAAATTGAATTAATAAAAATGAAATATAGTAATGAAACGAATTTAATTGAAAATAAAATAGATTCAAGTAAAAAAATAAGTAATTTTAAAAAAGAAAAACATTTTCAAAATTATCAAAATCAACATCCAACTTTTACTGCTTATATTAATAAAAATATAAATGAAGACAAAAAAATTAAATATAAAAGAGAATTTTCTTTTCGTAATCTTCATTTTAAAAATAATGTCATTGAAAATGATTATCGTCCTAAAACTAATAGAAATAAAGTTATTACTTTAACTCTTAAAGATGATAGTTTATAATTTTTATTTATTTTTTCATTATTTTATGTATTTTTATATGAAAATATAATTTAAATATTATTTTATTTATCGATAATGAGTGTTTTTCAATTTATTTTATTTAACTTATTGTTTAATGTTATTTAATGGGATTTTTTAAATTAATTTTAATTAAAAAAATGAAAACATCATTTTTTTCATTTTTATTAGTAATTTTAATAATAAAATGTGAAGAAAAGAAAAATAGTTCATTAGAAGAAAAACAATTAGAAGAAAGAATTAAAATGATTCTTAAATCAGAAAAGTTAGATAAAGAAAATACAATAAATAAATCTCAATTTGAGAAAATTTTTAGAAAATTATTTGATGAAGGAAAAGAAGAAGTTGAAAAAAAAGAAGAAAAAAAAATTTTAGAAGGAGAAGAACAAAAAATGTTTAATTTACTTTTAAATCAAGTTGTTGCACTTTTATTAAAAGAAGTTCCTGATACAATTGAAGTTGATAAAATTAAAGATTATTTGAAACAAGAAAAAATTCAAGAAATTTTTGGAAAAGTTTTATCTGGTA
>JAEEGL011750886.1_pt1 | contig 40157 bp, 27 predicted proteins | sample 9134231 | NCBI WGS metagenome assembly JAEEGL01 (sample SAMN16246548, study PRJNA631951) | gut metagenome | biome: gut microbiome; feature: rumen; material: fiber-attached | host: Bos | place: Iran: Karaj | collected 2018-10
CCTCTCAGAAGGCGATATTCAGACAGGTTACCGGAATACTCCGTTCCGGCAGAGGATTGTCGTGTTCAACGCCGGTTTCCGGAGGAATCGCGGCCGCCGTCATGAAATCGTGTTTCGGAAACAATATCGGATTCGACTTCACGGATAGTATTGATCAGCAAACAGTTTTCGGCAGGACGTGCGGCGCATTTATCGTCGAGGTCACAAAAGCCCTCGAAGGGGAGCGCGTGATAGGGAGGACATCTGATAAACCTGAAATCACCTTCCGCGGGGAGCGCGTTTCTCTGGCGGAGCTCCTTCACGGAAGGTTTGAGAAAAAACTCGGCGAAGTCTATCCGACATATGTCGCTCAGCCGGGCCCAGAATGCCGCAATGTCGTTTACAGGTCTGGAAAAAGTCCTAGTGTTTCAGTCTGCTCTCCGGCACCGAAATTCCTAATACCGGTGTTTCCCGGCACAAACTGTGAATTCGACAGTGCAAGGGCCGTTAAGGACGCCGGAGGTATTCCCGACATTTTCGTCATCAACAATCTGACTTCTAATGACATAAGACGTTCGGCTGAGGAGTTCGCCGGCAGGATTGCCGGTTCTCAGGCGATATTCATCCCAGGAGGGTTTTCCGGCGGAGACGAGCCGGACGGCTCCGGCAAGTTCATTACATCTTTTTTCAGAAACGGAGACATAATGAGCGCCGTTTCCGGACTGCTTGACGGCAGGGGAGGACTTATCTGTGGGATATGCAACGGATTCCAGGCACTGATCAAGCTCGGACTTGTCCCTTACGGTAAAATCACCGATCCGTCATCGGATTCGCCTACGCTTACATATAACGTCATTGGACGCCATCAGTCGAAAATCGTACGTACGCGAATTGCGTCGAATCTGTCACCTTGGCTGTCTCTTGTGAATGTCGGTGACGTCATCAGCGTTCCGGTCTCGCACGGCGAGGGGCGTTTTGTCGCTTCTGACGATATTCTGAAAACGCTTGTTTCAAACGGACAGATAGCCACACAGTACGTTGATCCCGATGGCAACGCGACGATGGACGTCCTTTACAATCCGAACGGCTCATATATGGCTGTTGAAGGAATCACGTCCCCGGACGGCAGAGTATTCGGCAAAATGGGGCACAGCGAGCGAACCGGCAGCCAGCTTTACAGAAACGTGCCGGGTAATTACAACATCAGGATGTTCGAATCAGCCGTGAATTATTTCAGAAAAGAGCCGTGAAAACCGGCAGATATAAAGAAACCCCGGAGCTTTACATGCTGTGAAGCTCCGGGGTTTTAGTTTTTAGTAATAATCTGTTTATTGTTTTCCGGCAGCGAGTTTCACGCACCTGTATGCCCCGTCGTAATATCCGGAGGCTTTCAGCGAGTTTATTCTATCGCAGAGATGCGGAATGATCTCCGGATCGCCTGTAAGTCTGTCAAGCGCTTCGCAGATCCCTTTTTCCGTCGGGTATTCAGCTGTCGCATCGCCGAATTCTCTTCCGTGAATCGCACCGTAGACTTCGTGTCCGCCGATGTGACGCATAAACAGTTTGGGTATTGGATAATAAACAAGCTCGCTCGGCTTTGTCACAAGTAGATCACTGACCGGCATAAGCAGGTTCGTCGAATATACCGCCCGGAAAATATCATCGTCGCATATGAGCGTTACGCCGCCTGCGTGGCCGGTTCTGATTTCAGTTGCATATGCTTTCAGTCCATCATAATCGTTACTGAACTTCCTGACATTCGCACGTGAGCCTATATATTTTTCGAACCCTTCGCAGACCGTCCCATGGTCCCCTGTGTTAAGGAAAAGCGCGACCTTTCCGTCCCTGATGAAAGGAAGAAGATGATCGATCATAGCCTCGAAAAGCTTTGCTCCGGCGCCGGCGCCGCCGACTCCCATAAGAATTCTGAGCGGCTTTCCGGCGGCGATTCGCTCTTTTCTCAAGCGATTGTCCTCTTCGAGATTTACAAGAAGCTCGTGGTCAACGTAACAGCCTACATCTAAAAGCTCGCTTTCAGGTATTCCGCGTAGCGGCTTTTTGCCAAAGCCCTCAAGCGTTTTGTACCCAAGGTATGCAAACGGCGTCTGCACTGTGTGCAGCGCACCTTCGGCAAGATGAAGTCCCATCGGCCAGTTGTCGGGGATCGCGTTCACAACGTGCGTCATGCCGGCGTGGACGGCGCCCTGTGCCGGCCAGACGTGGGTGGCGATGTACGGGATGTCCTTCGGAATGTTTCTGAAAATCGGGACCAGCAGTTCGCTGTTCTTCTGATCCTTTGCGTTGTACGTGATCTTTTTGAATCCTTCGCTGTTAAGCGGTTCCCACACGATCTTATTAAAAAGCTTTGAGCGCTGGGAAATACGCGACGCAAGGGAATACATGTCGTTCTGCTCCCTGATCATTTTCGAACCGGTCGCATCAAACGATGCTAGATCGAGCCAGAAGGGATCATATCCGAGTGCCCTGGCGCACGATGCCATGGCGATCGATATTCTGTAATGCCCGAAACCCATGCGGATATTTCCGACTATAAGCGGGTTTGAACCGAAATCACCGTTTCCTTCACTTTCGGAGAAAACGATGTTCTTCACTCCGATGTGAGAAAGGGTGTCAATTTCTGAAAATGAAAGCTTATAGTCTCTGTCGCTGTCATCACCGTATTTTTTTATGTATTTTGCTTTACTTTTTTCGGCCGCATTTACCGTTTTGCGGTCTATTTCGTTGCCAAAAATAACGCTTGTTCTGTCTTTCATAAAAGCACACCCCGTTCTGTGTCGTAATTCAGATGTTTTTCTTCGCCGCGAAGCGAGAAGCTGATCAAAATTGAATGTCCGTCCCGACGGAATCCGGTCACGCGGGCGTTGCGGAACAGGTCAAGCGCGGCAGTCATTTCCCAGTTTTTGTCCGTATCATAAAACGCGACGTTGTCCGACGTCATAAGCACGCTTCCGAAAAGGCCGTTGATAGTTACAAGTGCGTGTCTCTGCTCGCGGCTCATGGAAATGTTGTCATCCCTCAGCAGGAACACGTCGGGATCGTTTCCGAAAAGCACTCCGTCCATAAATGAACGGTAAATCGTGTTCTGAAGTGTCACCTTGGTAGAAATGCGCTCGCGGTGCATGTATTTCATGAACCATTTATCGTCAAAAATAAGGGAAACGTCAGGACCAACGCGCAGATAATCAAATTTTCCGGCGGAATTGGATGTCGCCGCGCCGCATCCGAGTATGAGTTTTTCACCGAGGCATTCCCTGAGAAGCGAATATGCGTCCTCCGCTGTTTCGGAGCGGGTTCTGCCGGGATATTCCGGAAGATGCGCTGCATACAGGAAATCAAGTTTAAAGAAATCAAATCCCATGCCAGAATAATATCCGAGGCAATTTCTGATATAATCCCGAACATCTGGATTATCCATGTCCAGTGCGTAAAAGCCGCTCCAGTTTGAGCCACATTTTACCGGGATGCCATCGGAGTCTTTTCGAAACCAGTCTGGTTTTTCGCTGAAAAGCCGGCTTTTTGTTTCGGCGACGAACGGTGCGAGCCAGATGCCCGCCATAAGATCTTTTGAGTGTGCCTTTTCAACGATATTCTTCAGGCCATTCGGAAACTTTTTTTCGTCAATATCGAGCCAGTCGCCGACGAATGTTTCGTATCCGTCGTCGATCTGGAAAAGATCGAACCTGCCGTCGAGCGATTCGAGGTCGCGCAGAATGATTTCTTCGTTTATATCTTGATAGTAATTGTACCAGGAGGTGTAGCCGAAAATCTTCCGAGTTTTTTTTCCGCCGAAACACGTCTCCCTGAATAGTTCAAGTCCTTTTTCAATTGAATCTGAGTAAATAAAATCAGCTAGTGTGAAGCTTTCTCCCGGTTCAAGCACAGCGCCCTTAACGTCAGAATGCAGAAAAATGTCTCCGATTTCACGATAAACTCCGGCAATGAGATACGCCCTGCGGTTAAGACTTGCAACAAAGCATTCCTTGTCGCCTTTCACATAGAAATAATCGTATCCGTGAAGCGCCTTTTTGTTGTAACTGTAAAACGTCGAGTCTCCGTACCTGTCCAGCGAAAACGCGTTCAGTGCAGCTTTTGGCAGCTTTTTGACGTCCTTTTCGCGCTCGGTAAGTTGGAACTCTTTCGTGTCCGTCCATGACTGGTATCCGTTCATGAAGTACAGATTTGCCTTCATTCCCGGTTCGGTTGCTTTAAAAAAGGTGTGACCCATCTCACGGTATCCGATCAGTTCCACTTGAGTATTTGCCGTCACCGTGACGGTTCTACGCGAGCCGGTGTCAAGCACGTTGATTGAAAGATCGCCGGGATTCAGGCCGGGAGCGGCGAGGACCTTTGCCTCGCCGCCCGCAGAATAAGTTAGAACCGATATAATGTTCATTTTTCTTCAGGAGCGCTTTCCGGCTCTCCCTTTATGATTCCCATAACCTTCTTCTCGTTGTAAAGCATAAGTATGAGCGCGCCGGCGACGCAGAACGCGACGGCAACAAAGGCTACGATTTTAAGCCCGAGTGCAGACGCAGTGATTTCATTTGACAGTGCGTTCTGTGCAGTGCCTATTATGGCAAGCGAAGTGAAAACGAGCATAGCGATCGACTGTCCCCACTTCATCGCGAATGTGCGTGCTGCGAAGAACATGCCCTCGCGGTTCTCGCTGGTCACCTTGCCGTCCGCCTCGGCTACGTCGGCAACGATCGACTGAGGAATAATTCCGAGCAGAGCCATCGGGAAAGCGGCTATGACGCAGATGAGCACACCGAAAACAACACCCGGGAGCGGTATGATGCCTATCATCGCCGTGATCAGATACGCGAGCGCAAGCCCGAAAAATCCGAGTATCGTGAGTTTCTTCTTTCCGAACTTTCTGACAAGTCCGGAGACAAACGGATAGAACACGGCAGAGAGAACCGTCATTCCGCCCATAAATATCATGGTGTAGCTCTCGTCAAGTGCCATCGAGACCTTGACGAAGAAGGGAAGACCGGTCTGGAAAAGCGTGAGGCCTATCCAGTACATGATGTCCGAGCCGACGAATACTCTGAAATCCCTGTTCCTGAAAGTAGCCGCGAGAGATTTAAACATATTGGAGTTTGACGGCTTGGTATCGACGAACTCTTTTTCTTTTATTAGAATTGTCGGCAGGAGCATGCAGACACATGCGACGACGGCGAGTGCAATGAAGCAAACGCGATAGCTCCATCCAAAGCCGAGCGATTCACGGAACATTCCGGAGAAAATAAACGGCGTGTATGCAAGAAGCGTTCCTGCAAAGAACGTGAGAGAGATGGCCGTTGATATGAACATACGGTCATCCTGCGTTTTTCCGAATTCCGAGATCAGAGCGTTGTACGGCGTGCAGTACATTGTCATAAAAAGATAGAACAGAACGATGAATACCGAAATCCATGCGACGTTCCAGCCGCTTATCGCCTCGACTGGCGCGCAGAACAGAAGGACTGTCACGACGGAAAGCGGTATCGCCGCGTACTGCATAAACGGGATGCGTCTGCCGCGTTTATTTGTGCTTCTGTCGCTGAGACTCGCTATGAGTGGATCTGTGACGGCGTCGAAAATACGACTTATGGCCGTAATCAGGCCGAGAATCGTTAAGAACCCGAGAATAATTAGGCCGGGTTTTATAAACTGCGTCGCCCCGGAGCTGATGTCTCCCTGTGTCGGGAGATAGAACGTGACGAACCAGGCGTTTATGATCCCGCTCAGTATCGACCAGCCGAGCTGGCCGACAGCGAATATGATCATCTGCTTTTTGGTCAATCTTTTCATTTTATGTTTTCTGTTGAAGCGCCACGTCCGGAGAGGCGCCTCCCTCCGTTTTGTTTTTTTCTGACCGCCCCGGACAGACGGGTATTTCTATGATGACGCTTAATTATACCATATAGCCTGAATATTTTCAATCATGAAATGAGCACGATATGAGTTTTATTTTTCATCGAAGTGTCGGGATTGCAGAACGAATAAAAGCGATCTGTTAAAAACCCGACCGGCGCCGGAACGGCGCCAGTCGGGCTATACTTCCTATTCAGGCGAAATGATTATGTCAGGCCGCTTTTCTTTTTGCCGTTAGGCAGACGCCAGCGAGGGCGACCGCGGCGACGACAGCCATCGCGATAAGACCGTCGCCGGTTGCGGGGCTGTAGGATACTATCTGGCATCCCTGGGCAAATTCGCGTGTGCCGTCGAAGTTCTTAAGCGTACCGGAAACAGTGATTGTATCCCCTACAGCGAGCTTGTCGGCTCCGTTGCCGGCGAGACGGTAGCACTGAACCGGCTTGTCCGGATGGCCATCGACAACGATCGTGACGGTGATATTCTTATATTCCGAGCTGTATTTCGTGTCAATGCTTTTTATCTTGCCTTTGAGCTCACAAGTTCCCTTTAGACTTCCGCCGGCATCAAGCTCGTAAAGCGCATCGAGAATTTCTTCGGGCGTTTCGGGAAGTACCTCGGGCTCTCTTTCAATGAGCGTGACGGCGTCCAGCGTACATCCGTTGAATTCTATCGTTCCGTTGTAGTTCTTGATGGGACCCGTGACGGTGATTGTGTCACCGACGCGGAGATCGGTGAGAGCATTTTTGATTTCATCGGAAGCATCATCCGCCGCTTTTAGATTATAGCACTGAATCGGCTTATCGGTCAGATCGCCAACAACGATGAACTTGTTTCCTTTATTGTCGATCTGGCTTATAACGCCGGTGAGGGTGTATTTGCCGTTGTTTTCCGGCGGTGCTTCGAGAGTTTCTCCGGCTGCGAGTCCGTAGGCATCATTGATAATTTCTTCCGGAGTTGTCGGATATGATGCCGGAGGAACATAGTTGCTTGTAAACGAAACCAGTGTCGCATTGGTGAACTCTACGTCATTGTTGTATCTTGTGAGTGTGCCCTTTACGGTTACGGCATCACCGACGTGTGCCCCGTCGAGCCTGTTGTCTTTGAGCTGGTAAACGTAAATTGTTCTGTTTTTGTTTTCATCGGTCGTCACTCCATCAATCGACATGTCAAAGGATGCGCCTTTGCTACTTGACCAGGCAAATCTTATGAAGGTGATAATTCCACTTAGAGTGTACTCATTTTTAAGTTTTGCCTTATGTTCAAGAGCATAAGCCGCGTTGACTATCTCATCCGGGGTAGTGTAGTTTTCCTCCGGTTCCGGGTCTTCACCGGATTCAGTACCTTCAGTGTCGCTCCAAACAATTTTCACAGAGTCAAGGTAAAGCGCACCGTTATCCGATCTCAGACCGATGAATTTACTGCCTTTTCCGAGACTTAGAGTTGTGCTCGTTCCTTTTACGAGCGTACCAAGAAGGGTACCCTGCTTGGCGGAATCATATAGATCAGATGCGTCTGTGTAAGCCGAGTCTTTGCCATAAACATTTATCGTCCTGCCGTCGGCGGTGCCTGAGTTCCACGCAAGTTCAACGCTGAGAGCAAAACCGCCGGATGACGTGGTCACGATTCCGGAATTGTTGTTTTTGCTACGTAGCTGTATTGCATTTTTGTCTCCCGCAGAGTTGCCGGCGTAAACGGCAGACGAAGAAGCTGTTTTGTCTGTCCACGCGGCGTATGAGGTCACTCCATCCTTAACACCGGTTGTTTCGCGCGTGAGTGTGTCGGTGGTGCTTGCTGCGTTGGCAACCGTTGCCGCGCCTGCCGCCACCGCCGCTGTGAGAATGGCGGCTAAAACAAACGAAATTATTCTATTCATAAGATCATCCTATCTTGTCAAGCGTACAACCAGACGTGAATTCGTATTTAGCCGTGCCTTTGTCGTCATAGTTCTTAAGCTGACCGGTAACTGTGATAACGTCGCCTTCCTTGAGGCCTTCCGCTCCCTCGCCCTTCAAACGGAAAACGAGAACGGGATAGTCTGTGAGTTCGTCAACGACTATGATGACAGAGATGTTCTTATATTCGTCGCTCCACGGCGTGTCGACTTTTGTGATCTTGCCGGTGAGAGTGTAGGGACCTCCGCTGAGCGTTTCACCGGATCCGAGCGCGTAGAGCGCCTTGACTATCTGCTCTGGGGTTTCCGGCTTTTCGGATGTTTCCTCCGCGACGAAGTCAATGCTGTCGAGCGTGCACTTCGCGTCGAACTCAAACGTGGATTTGTCGTTTTTGAAATAGTGTTTGAGAACACCGCTGACGGTGATCTTGTCCCCGGTCTTTATCGTGTCGATGCCTTCGCCGATCATCCTGAAGCACTGGACCGGTTTGTCATCATGTCCGTCGACAACTATCGTGACGGTGATGTTCCCGTAGCCGGAGTCATAAGGCGTTACAACTTCCTTTATTGTTCCGGAAAGGGTATATGTGCCTTCAAGCGCCTCGTTCTGACCCAGAGCGTAGAGTGCGTCGAGGATCTTTGCGACGTTAGCTTCCTCTGGGGAGACAAGCTCGCATCCCTGATCGAACTCAAACGTGTCTTTGTAGCGCTTGAGATTGCCCTTGACGGTTATTTCGTCTCCTACTTTAAGTGCGTCTGCGCCTTCGCCCTTGAGACGGTAGCACTGAACCGGTTTGTCGGTCATTTCTCCGACGACCATGTTAACCGTGATGTTGCCGTGTTCCGCGCTGTATTCGGTTACAATCTCGGTGACTTTGCCGCTGAGAGTATACGGGCCTCCGGCGAGCACGTCTCCGGCGCTGAGCTCATAGAGCGCGTTAACGATATCTTCCTCGGAAAGGTTGCCGGGGACGACAGAGATCTCATAGTCGCGTGTTTCGGTGGCGTCTCCGCATGTTGCGGTCGCGGTGACCTTGATTTTTTCAGTCGTTCTGCCGACTGTTATGCTGAGCTTGCCGTCTGTTATAGACGCGTTCTCGGAACCGGATACCGTCCAATCAAACGCTACATCGCTGTAAGTCGCGCCGGTCGCCGGGAGATCGATTGTTGTGCTTTCGGTGACGGAAGCCGGAATGGAAACCGCGTTCAGTTCGCTGCCGACTTTATCAGCGGCGGCGACTTCGGTCGATTTTACCGTGATTCTTCCGGGGATCGGATAGAGCTGAGCGCCGTTGTTGGAAGCGATTCCGCCGACGACGTCGATCACATACCCGATGTCAAGCTTCGGATATTCCTCTTTGAGCTGTTCGACGGTGTATGTGCAGGAGGTCGCGAGGAAGAGCGGGAAATCAACGCCGTTCTTTGTGACCGTGACGGTGATGCGTCCGTCCTTTGCTTCCTCAAAGGTCTCGGGTGTATTTCTTACCCATTCGATTTTCTTGATCTTGGCGCCGGTTATCTCGCCGAGCATGCCCTGATACTGATCGAGAGCCGCGTCAACGTTTGCGCCTTCGGTGATGAGATCGTCAAGGGAGATGGTTTTGACCTCTTCGGTTTTTATCGACTTGCCGTCATCAGCGAGTACCGTCTGATACGTACAGCCGGCGCCCATTTCACGGAAGCCGTTGTATGCCGAGGTCTTGCCGCTTACGATTATTACGTTTCCGACCGCGAGGTCACTGTCAAACGCGGCTTGCGAATCGACCTTTATGCGGTATGCGAAATAACCGTGTTCGCCGTCGAGATCCTGAAGGAACAGGCTGGCGTTCTTGTACTCGTCGCTGTAAGGATACGATCCGACGACTATTCCGCGGATGTTCATTGTCTCGTCTGTCGGATGTTCTTTCCAGAACTGCCAGTTTGCGAGGACAAACTGCTTGATAATGTAATTGAAGGAGAACGGCTTTGAGACGAACTCTCCGCCCTTTATCGTGCCCTTTAGCGTGAACTCTGTGTCCTCGTCGGCATACGGATCGACCTTGATGGTCGTTTTGTCGCTCTTGCTCTTGTCGAGCGAGACGTATTTCTCTCCGCCTTCGAGTTCCCAGTCGACATTGAGCCAGTTGCGCTCATACTCGACCCTGGCGGGCAGGGTGAACGATGCGGCAACCTGATTGTCGCGTGGCTTGTTTAAAGTGTAAACCATGTCGGCCGCTTCGTCGACAAGCTCCTGTGTGAGCTCTGCCGGGGGCTCGGCCGGTCCGCACGATGAAAGTATCATCGCGATCGACAGAGCAATCAGCATGAGCGTTGTGATTGTTTTTTTCATGTTTTTACCATGCCTTTCAAATTATTTTCAGTTCAGGATCTCGGCATCGGCGAGCGAAAGAAGCTTGAGCTGCGCCTTGCCTTCGTAATACTCGACGACGCCGGTCACGGTCAGGGTCTTTCCTCTGAAATATTCCTCCGTAACGGTTTCGCCGTCTTTTGTCAGTACCACCGTTCTGACGGAAACAGTTTTGCCGTCCTGCGTCGAGCAGGTGAGCGTCATAGCGCCTTTGCTTGACGAGGAATCGTTCGTCGTTGTGTAAACGCTTGTGACTTTTATGTTTTCCAATTTCACGAGCGTGTTTTCGGCGGTGGGATCGTCGTTGAGTCTGTCAGCGTTTATTACCTCCGGCTCGGTCACCACGTCTTTTTCGAGTATCTTGACGTCATCGTCGGACGGGTTGATCGTGGAGAACGACAGGCCAGAGACCTGGAAGCCGAAGTTTTCGCTGTTGTCTGCCGTGCCGGTTATGCTGAGCCGGTAGCCGGGGACAAGGAATTTCGGAGCCAGCGAGGCGTATCCGCCGTAAACGTAAACGCCGTAATACTGATTTGTGTCTTCATCGAAAGACTGGACGTAAATTCCCTCGCCGCTTTTCTTTGTGACTACTCCCTCAAACCTGACTTTGACTCCGCTGTAAGATTCTCTGTTCAGCGTGAGCGATTTTATCGAAAGCTCAACGGCATCTCCGTAATAGAACAAAGGATCTTTTTTGCCGGAATAGAGATTCAGCCTTTCGCTCCGCGCGCTTGTCAGCGCTTCCAGCGCGACGACACCGTATCTGTTTGACGAGGCGCTTTTGCCCATTGCGAGCCCGTCAGACAGGATTTCGATGTTCAGATTGCGCCATTCGTCGCTGCCCTTGTTTTTGTACCACACCCACGCGAGATAGCGCGAGCCGGTGGAATCCACCTCCGCGACGCCCTCGGTGTCGCTTTCAAGAACGATCTTTTCGGCGCTGAGCAGTTTTGTTTTGGTATAGATCGAGGCGGGCTTGCCCCACGGCTCGACCTTGCCCGTCGATTCGGGCGTGTCTATACCGATGAAGCGAACCTTGATGACTTCGCTTTTGCTGTTGTTCCAGAAATGGGCGGTGTCGCCGTCGATACAGAGATTTATTGTCACGTAACCCCGGCCGGTTTTGTCGAAATCCGAATCGAGATTCTGAGTGTTGAGTCTGACCCTAGTCGCAAAATCAGGCAGTTCGGCGGATCTTACGTAGTCCCAGCTTTCCTCGTCCTGTCCCCTCTGACAGGCGGCAAGCGCCGACAGCGAAAGGAGAAGGGCAAGTAGAAGAGAAAGAACTCTGATGCTTTTATTCATCTTTTATTTGTTGAGCGAAACGCAGCGGTTGTAGGCATCCTTGAAGAGTTTCGCAAGGTCGGCGTCGGACGTTCCTGCGGGCGCCGAGATATAGGCGACAAGAAGCTCGCCGACCTGGTCGCGCGCGTCTGACGAGCCGACAAACGCCGGAGAGGTGAAATAGGACTGCTCCTGTTCCATACAGATTTTCGCTGAGAGAGCCGCTATACCGGTCTTGTCAAATCCTGCTCCGTCGAGGAACTCCTTGTAAGCAGGAAGTTCAAACGCCGATTTGAGGACCGGGACATAGCCGGAAGTCATGGAGAATTCGGCCTGGAATTCGGGCGAGGTGAGAAGGAATTTCAGGAAGAGCCATGCGGCGTCGTTAACTGCCTTGTCCTTCTGGGACAGCATGCAGACTGACGGACCCTGAGAGATAACCTTTTTACCAGCGGCGTCCGCCTGCGGGATTTCAGCGATGCTAACCTCGAACGGATAGGAACCGTCGTCACTGGCGCTCGGGCACTGATATGTCGCACCGGCGGAGGAGCCGATCGAAATGTACGAATGTATCACGATGCCTTCCTCGTTCGGTTTGCTGTTTGTGAAAAGTCCTGACGTGTACGCGCCGTATATTTTCTGAGTGGTCATCCAGCCGTTCAGATACCATTCACGGAACTTGTTAACGAAACTGTAATTTGCTTCGTTGTCAAAGAGGAACCGGTCCTCGACAGTGTCAACGGCGGCGGTATACGGTGTCTTGAGTTGTTCGGTCATCGTGATGAACCAGTTGGCCTCGGAGTCGTATCCGAGCGGTATGCTCGTGGGTTCGATCTCCTTGATCTTCTTAATAACGTACTCCATTGACGTCGTGTCGTTGTCGCCGCTTGAGAACCAGTGATCGGGCACCGACAGGTTGTTTGTTTCAAAGAACGTCTTGTTGTAGTACATGACCTCGGTTGACTTGGAGAACGGAAGGGTGTACATCTTAGAGCTGTCTCCGAATGAAGAACCCTCTGCATAATAGCCGGCGATAAAGTCATTTATCTGCTCGGCCGTGAGCCCGACGTCGGGATCATTTATGTAGGTGTTCAGATCAACGACTTTTCTGCTTCTGAGGTATGTCGCGACGTGATCTGGATAACAGTAAGCCAGAGCCGGCTGTTTGCCTGCCTGGAGCTCGGTTATGACCTGATCGCGCACATCGTCGTAGCCGCCGATGCTCTGTTCGGTGATGGTGATCTCAGGATGGACCTTGTTGAACTCGGCGATGTATTTGAGAAGCACCGCCTTGAGGTTTGCGCCCATGGTGTGATAGAACACGACCTCAATGTTTCCGCTTTTCGAACCACCGCAGCCGGTCATAAGAACGCAGGGAAGCACGAAAGCCAGAGCCAGAAGAACCGCAATTATTTTTTCCATATGTTTTCTCCTTGATGGATATATTTTTATCCCTTAATTCCGCTCCTCGATAAGCCGCGCATTATGTATTTGCGCAGGAAGACGAAGACGAGGAAGAGCGGGATTGATACGATGAACACCGCGGCCATCTGCGCCGGGAAGTTCGTGTCTCCGGCTTCGGTGACGAAACTCGCGCCGCGTAGACCGTTTGTGATGAGCTTGTGGGCATCGTCGTTCGCGACGAGACGCGGCCATATGTAGGCGTTCCACGCGCCCATCATCTTGAGAATCGTTATCGTTATAACGGTCGAGACGGAAAGCGGGAGCATAACCTTCCAGAGATACTTGAAATCGCTCGTGCCGTCGACTTTAGCGGCGAGGTAGAGCTCGTTTGGTATCTGAAGGAATGTCTGCCGAAGCAGATAAATGTAGTAGACGCTCACGAGCATAGGCACGATGAGAACAGCAAAGGTGTTCGTTATGTCAAGCGCGCTCACCGGCTCGCTAATGAACGGAAGTTTGCCGGTCACCGTGAGGTAATTCGTTATCGTGTAAAGCTCGCCGGGGACCATCATGGTCGCCATAAGAAGCCCGAAGAGCATGCCCTTGCCTTTGAATTCAAGCCGCGCGAACGCGAAGGCGGACAGAATTGTAACGATGAGCGACAGAATCGTCGAGACGACTCCCACGTACAGCGTGTGAAGGAAAAGGTCTATCAGGTTCGCCTTTTCAAAGGCCGTCACGAAGTTTTCAAACACTATCGTCCTCGGCCACAGCGTCGGGACGTTTTCACGGTACTCGACGAGAGTTTTTAGCGACGAAATGATCATCCAGTAAAACGGGAAGATTATCACGACCGCCATTATCGTGAGGAAGATGTAGGTGATCGTCAGGCGCACGATCTTTGACGCCCTCTGGGCGCGTTTTGAAGAAGAAATATTGAGATCCGTCGAAGGATTTTTACTGATTCCTGCCATGGCGCACCTCAGTAGTGAACTTTCTTCTTGCTCACGTAGCCGTTTATTGCGGTCACGATGAGAATTATTCCGAAGAGAATCAGGGAAGCTGCCGAGGCGTTTCCGAGATTGCTCTTAGGAAGCATGTTATAGACATATCCAACTATTGTGTTCATCTGTCCGGACGATCCGGGAGGGCCCATTGTCTCCCCGAATATACCGACGATGCTTGAGTATTCCTTGAACCCGCCGATGAACGATGTGATTATGACATAGGCGAGCATCGGGGAAACGAGCGGCACCGTTATCCTGAAGAACGTGCGTGTTTTTGACGTGCTGTCGATCTTTGCGGCCTCATAGTACTGCTTGTTGACGTTCTGAAGTCCTCCGAGCAGGACGAGGATCTTGAATGGCAGCGCGTGCCAGATTATGTATGTGCAGACGACGAACATATTCGCGCCCCAGCTTGATCCGGTGTTGACGAAGTTGATCGGCTCGATTCCGAATATGCCGATTATGTTGTTTACGATGCCGTACGTCTGGACGAGGTCTCCGACACCCACCTGTGTGAACATCGCGTTGAAGACCATGCCTATGGCTATCGAGTTGGTCACGTACGGAAGGAAGAATACTGTCTGGAAAACCTTCTGCAGCGGTTTTATCGAATTGAGAGCAACGGCGATAAGCAGCGCGAGAGTCGTTGAGATCGGCACCGTGATTACGCAGAGCAGAATGGTGTTTTTCAGATACAGCTTGAAGTCGACGTTATCGATGACCGTCTTGAAATTGTCGATTCCGACGGTGAACTCCTCCCCGCCGACTGTCGCCAGCCCGTTGTATCCGTTCAGAAATGCTATTCTGAAAGTGTTGAGCAACGGGTAGAACGAAAATACCAGAAGGAGCACGATCGCGGGCAGAAGGTACAGCCACGCCTTCATGTTGTTCTTGTTTTCAGTCATGGCGGCCTCAGAACATCAGTCTCTGCTCGGTTTCCCTGTCGAACACGAACGTTTTGTTTTTCTTGAGGTTGAATCGGACCTCGTTGTCCTCGCCGGGGATCACCTTTATATCGGAATCTATGATCGCGCGGACAAACGGTTTCTGCGAGGCTTCGTTCGTGAATACGACGGAGCAGTCGCGCCCCATTACCTCTATGTTTGAAAGAGTTCCTTTCAGAGCGCCACCGGCGTCCGGTACGAAGCCCTCCGGCCTCACGCCGACGACCACGTCGCGGTCGGGAACACCTGGCATATCGAAGAGCCGGTCACCTCCGACATACAGCGCGCCGTATCTGATGACTCCGTCGAAAACATTTATCGGCGGAGTACCGAGGAACTTTGCGACAAACAGGTTGTCGGGATCGTCGTAGACGTGCTGCGGCTCGCCAATCTGTTGCACAACGCCTTCCTTCATGACAACGATCATGTCAGAGATGCTCATCGCCTCTTCCTGGTCGTGTGTGACGAAGACTGTGGTGACACCTGTTTCTCTCTGGATTCTTCTTATCTCCTCTCTTGTCTGGAGGCGGAGACGAGCGTCGAGGTTTGAAAGCGGCTCGTCGAGCAGCAGTACGCGCGGCGCTTTTACGAGCGCACGAGCGATCGCTACGCGCTGTTGCTGACCTCCGGAAAGCTCGCTCGGCTTTCTGTCCATAAGCTCGTCTATCTGTACGAGCTTCGCCGCCGCCGTCGCGCGCTCGAGCATTTCCTGCTTTGAGAGCTTGTCGGCTCCCTTGAGATTCTGGAGAGGGAAGAGAATGTTCTGCTTGACTGTCAGATGCGGATACAGGGCATAGTTCTGAAAAACGAGCCCTACGCCGCGGTGTTCCGGCTCAAGCCCGGTGACGTCGCTGTCGCCGAAGAAGATCTGACCGGACGTTGGTTTCTGCAGACCGCATATCATGTAAAGCGTCGTGCTTTTTCCGCATCCGGACGGGCCGAGTAGCCCGATTAGCTTGCCGTCCGGTATCTCGAAATCGAGGTTGTTGACGGCTGTGACCTCAAGGCCTTTCTTATTTCTGCTCGGAAAGGTCTTGGTCAGGTTTTTTAGTACAATTTTCATTGTGCCTCCTGCGCTGTCGGTTATTTTTCATCAGTAAAGACGGGACTGCTCCCGCTCTTCCTGCTTGGTTTTAATATATTCGTCGCGGTCAGCCGCTGTGTCGAATATCATCTGACTCTCCCAGTCGACGACGGCGGTGCCGGCGATTATGTCGTGAAGCAGGCGGTTCTCCGGAGTTTTGACTATCGAGACAACTTCAGCAACCGCGAAAATGCCTAACATGATAAGCCCGAATATGCCCGTCACGCCGGACATAGACGTGAGGATAAGCATGACCGGGAGAAGGATCTCCATAACGCCCTTGCCGATAACGCTCCGTACGAACATCATAACGGGGGTCACCTTCGTGTAATCGATTTTCATAACGCCGAGCCCGAAGAGCTTTTTGCCCAGCGTCCGCCCGTCTCCGAGGATAAGCGGAATCGCGAATCCGAGGATAAGCATCGAAAGAAGTATTCCCGAGGCAAAGATCACAAATACCGCGGTGTAATAAGACGTCATTGCGCGGTTTGCCTCTTCGTCGCCGTTTACGGCGTCGACCGCTTCGCGGTAGTGCTTCTTTGCTTCTTCATCCATCCCGTCATACTGTTCCTGAGTTATGTTGAAGGTCACGCCGAACCGCTCCTCGTATTCGTGAACGATGCCGTTGTATTTTTCAAGCATTGCGTCGGTGTTCATGATCCAGGTCATGAGGAGATATATCCCAACGGTAAGTATAGACGCGGCGATAAGGTCGGCGAGAAAGGCGAAGAGCCGCTTTGCGTATGACGCTTTCTGGAGATCGATCATGGCGTCACGCATATAAAAAGGCGTTCGCATTCTGGCAGGGCTGAGAGGGTCGTTTTTTCTATATTCAATGTCGACCTCCGTCCCCGCCGTTCCGTTTGAACGCCGGATGTTTGATTACGTGTATATTATACACTCCGGCCGTCAGCGTGTCAACCCTTTTTTCGACTGCTCTATATATTTTATTCATAATATAGCGCCTCATTCCATCCTCTTTTGCCGGATTGTGAACAGGTCAGTGTTTTAAGCCTCTCGGACTTGAAAAACGGAAAATACTGTGATATAATTATACAACGGCGGCTTTGCTGGAGCAGAGCCGAACAGCAAAAGCCGGAGGAATACAGCCGATGGGTAAAAAGACAGGCAAAATAAGCGGCAAGTCAAGAAATATACTTATAGCGGTTATCGCAGTCGCGGTTATCGCTCTGATTATTGTTTACGTCGCGAAAGGCGGAAACATAGTCAATCTCATAAAGGATGTTCTCGGCATAGAATATACGACAGACACGGCACCGGGCTCTCCCGCCAGCGATGGAGGAAATCAAACGGCCGCGATGTCCGCCGAGCCGACCGGTCCCCCGATCGACGAAAATGGGAAGTTTTTTTCAAAGGACGAGGTCGCTCTTTATATACACACATACGGAAAACTGCCGTCCAATTTCGTGACTAAGGCCCAGGCAAAAGAAAAGGGTTGGGAAGGCGGATCTGTTGAAAAATATTTTCCAGGATGCGCAATCGGCGGAGACAGGTTCGGCAACAACGAGGGGCTGCTCCCGAAAAAGAGCGGCCGGACGTACTATGAGTGCGACATCGACACGGATGGCGGAAAAGCCCGCGGAGCGAAACGGATAATATACTCGAATGACGGACTTGTGTATTACACAGAAGATCACTATGAAAGTTTCAGGCTCCTGTACGGCACACCGTAGGAAATGGACTCGAGTCGGTAAAATGGAAATATTTGTTCTTGACGGCACAAAAATGACGGACCGCGACGCGGCGCACGCCCATATAGCGGAGCGTCTCGGATTCCCTTCATATTACGGTAAAAATCTTGACGCGCTCGCCGACTGCCTTTCAGAAATGAGGCGCGATGCCTGCATTGTTCTCACGGACCGCGACGAAATGGAAAAAAAGCTCGGCAGATCATACGCTGAGCGCATGCTCGGAGTATTTCTTGAGGAATCCGGAGCGTCCGGATTCCAGTTCATGATCTGCGACGACATCTGAAAACTGAAAATCAAATCCAGAAACGGAGATTTTAATATGAACAACTACACAAACGGAACTTCTCAGTATCAAACTCAGACTCAGGGACTGAGACTTTACAAAGGCCAGTATTACAGCGAATCGCAGCTTGAGCCGCTTTCGCCGTGGGCGTATTTCGGCCTCTCGATCCTGTTTGCGCTCCCTGTGATCGGCTTTATCTTCCTGATCGTGTTCAGCGTTTCAAACGACAACATAAACAGGCGCAATTACGCCCGTTCGTTCTGGTGCGCGCTGATAATCGCTCTGGCATTATCCCTGGTGTTGTTTATTATAGCTCTTGTGACCGGCGGTTTATCTACACTGGTTAGCCAGTTCCAGAGCGGACTCGCGGGATGACTTTTTCCCGCGAGATACGCGGGGAGTTGCTTCTCACACATCCGAAAAAAAGATGCTGCCGCGAGGCGCTAATGCGCGGTATCCTTTTCGGCACGCCCGGCAGAGGACCTGCGTCGCTTCCTCAGGAGACCGGCATTGCGCTCGCCCGGCTCGCCGAAAAGCTTTATCCGAAGGGAATACCTTCGGAAAGTTTGGTTTGTAATGAAATCCCCGCGGACTCTTTTCTCTGTGATGGCTGCGTGTGGAATTTCGTGAAAGGGGCTTTTCTCGCCTGCGGAACGGTATCGAAGCCGGAAAACTCATATCACCTCGAGTTTCTCATCACCGGCAGGCCGCGTGCGGAAATGCTCTGCGCTTTTCTGGCGGGAAAGGGCCTTCAGCCGGGCATAACAGGACGGCACGGCGGGAGATACGGGGTATATTTCAAAAACAGCGAGGAGATCTTTGATCTTTTCGGATATATGGGTGCCGGCAAAGCGGCTTTCCGCCTGCTCGATGCAAAGATATACCGCGACCTGAGAAACGAGGCTAACAGAGTCTCGAACTGCGAGCTCGCAAACATCCGCCGGACGATAGACGCCTCTGCGGAACAGATGCGCGCTATACAGACAATCGTCGAACGCGGCGCCGAGAAAAAACTGCCCGAGGAGCTCAGGCAGACGTTTGATCTGCGCGCGGCGTTCCCCGACGACTCGCTTGCCGAGCTGGCGGAAAAACACGTTCCGCAGATAACGAAATCAGGCGTGAATCACCGCCTTAGACGGATCATTGAATTCGCCGAAGGTCTATGACTGTATACGGATATGAGTAGTTTTGTTCACCTTCACCTGCACAGCGAATACAGCCTGCTTAAAGGAGCCTGCCGCATTTCGGAGCTTCCCGCGGCGGTAAAGAACGCCGGGCAGGATGCCGTCGCCATAACCGACCTTGGAGTCATGTACGGCTGCGCGGACTTTTACGATATCTGCGTAAAGGCCGGAGTGAAACCCATCATCGGATGCGAGCTGCCGGTGCGGTTTGCGGAAACCGGAGGGAACGTCGTTCTGCTCGTCAAGGACGGAAATGGATACAGAAATCTTACGGAACTTGTCACACTTTTGTGCCGCGATCACGCGGAAATATCGGAAAGAGATCTTTTTTCGCGCTCCGAAGGGCTGATTTGTCTTTCCGGCGGACGCCGCGGCCCGCTAAATACTCTTGCGGGCGCGGATGAAAGGGACGGTGTGCGCGCGATTGCCGGACGGCTCTCCGAGGCTTTCGGTGACGATTTTTACATCGAACTTGAGAATCAGGGACTCGAAGGGCAGGGGTTTGCAAACGAATGCCTGCTTGCCGTCTGTCGCGAAAAAGGGATTTCTCCAGTAGCCTGCAACGATGTGCTCTATACCCGGCGTGACGGCGCACGTGCGCTTGAAATACTGTCACGGATCGGCTCGGGGACGCCCGGATCAGGAAATGCGCCTGGACAGGACGCTGCCGGCGGGGAGTTTTACCTTAAATCGTCCGCGGAAATGGAGACTCTGTTTCGCCATATCCCGAAGGCTCTCGGGAACACTGCGGAGATCGCCTCAAAATGCCTGTTTGAGTTTCCCACCGGAAAAACGGTCCTGCCGGAATTTGTCGCACCCGACGGGGAAACTCCCGACTCATATCTGAGAAAAATCGCATTCGAAGGGCTGGAGAAGGAAGTGCGCGAAGGCAGGATATTTTATTCCGCGGCCCATGACGAAGCGGAATATCGCGCGCGGATAGAATATGAACTCCTTGTCATATCCGGCATGGGATATTCGTCATATTTCCTTATAGTTTCCGACTTTGTCGGCTACGCGAGGCGCATCGGTGTGCCGACAGGCCCCGGAAGGGGCTCCGGCGCCGGTTCGCTAGTCGCCTTTCTTATCGGAATAACCGAGGTCGATCCGGTGAAATACGGTCTGCTATTCGAGGCTTTTCTTAACAGAGAGCGGATCAGCATGCCTGATTTCGACATTGATTTCGGCGACAGACGCCGCGACGAGGTCATAAAATACGTTTCTGAAAAATATGGCTCCGACCGGGTCGCTCAGATAATAACCTTCGGAACGTTAGCCTCCCGCGCCGCCCTTCGTGACGCCGGGCGTGTTCTCGGAACTCCGCAGGAAAAGATAGAACGCGCACTCTCTGTTCTTCCCGAATCGAGGGGAAAAGCTGGCGAGTTGCGGGAAGCGCTCGCGCTCGACAGGGTAAAAAAGCTTTGCGATGGAGACGAAGATATAGCGCTTCTGTTCACCACGGCCTCTGAGATCGAAGGATTCCCGAAAAACGCATCTACGCACGCGGCCGGAGTCGTCATAACCCCGCGTCCGCTTACAGAATATCTTCCGCTTGCCGACAACGGCGGCGTTACGGTCACGCAGTACGGGATGGACGCCGTTGCTCGACTTGGGCTGCTGAAATTCGACTTTCTCGCCCTGCGTTACCTGACCGTCATTGACGATGCGGTCAGGTCGATAAAACAAAAGTTCCCGGATTTTTCGCTCTCAGGCATACCGGAAGACGACGCGAAGACTTTTTCGCTCATAACCGGCGGAATGACCGCAGGGGTGTTTCAGCTCGAAAATCCCGGCATGCGCCGTCTGCTCATGAACATAAAGCCTCAGGCGCTTACCGATATTATGGTCGCAATAGCGCTTTACAGGCCGGGACCGATGGAATCCATACCGAAATATCTCGAAAACCGCCGGAATGGCGGGGATTACGGTTACAAGATCGACGGTCTTTGCGAAATCCTCGACGAGACCTGCGGATGCATAGTATATCAGGAACAGGTCATGGAGATATTCCGACGCGTCGCCGGGTATTCGTACGGCAGAGCCGATGTCGTTAGGCGGGCGATAGCCAAAAAGAAGCCGGGTGTGATCGAGGCAGAGAAGGACAGCTTTGTGAAAGGCGCCGTTCTGCGCGGTGCCGGCCGTGAGGCCGCCGAGAAACTCTATTCCGAAATGGCGGATTTTGCCGACTATGCTTTCAAAAAGAGCCATTCAGTCGCATACGGCCTGATATCTTACAGAACGGCCTATCTTAAAGCAAATTATCCCGCGGATTATATCTCCGCGCTTATGAATTCTGTGAGCGGAGATCACGGCAAGATCGCGGTTTATGCCGCAGATCTTGCGGCGCTTGGAGTAAAACTCCTCCCACCGGATATTAACGCAAGCAGTGTCTGCTTTTCGCCGTCAGACGATCGGCGTGCCGTGATTTTTGGCTTTCAGTCGCTGAAAGGCGTTGGCGAACGCCTTTCCGACAGGATTTGCCGTGAACGGGAGAACGGCAGGTACGTATCGTTCGACGATTTTGCGAAACGACTCGCATCGCCTGAGCTCGGCGATAAGCAACTTGAAGCGCTCGTATGCTCCGGCGCATTCGACCGGCTCGGACAGAAAAGAAGCGTGCTTTTCTCCGCCTGTCGTGACGTTGCGGAAAAATACAGGAGAAACGCGGAAAATCCGACAGGCGGGCAGATAGGGCTTTTCGACGATGAAGCGAGAAAACCGTACGATGGATACTCCGACATTCCCGAATGGGACGACAAGGAAAAGGAGCGCCTGGAGCGCGAGGTATGTGGCATTTCATTCACTGGTGCGGAGAAACAGGCGGCCGGGAATAAGGCGCCGAAAAGACTTTTTGTCCGCGTCGGAGGGACGGACTGCAAAGAATACCGCCGCGCCGCCGCACTATGCAGGATATTCGAGGGAAACACGCCCGTCTGGTTTTACGACGCCGTGAGCGGCAGTTACCGTCTTTTCGGGTCATCAGACACCGGCGGGGCGCTTGTGAAGGAACTCACTCTGCTGCTCGGACGTGAAAACGTCGTGCTGAAATAGAAAAAAGAACAAAATGCGTTCACGCAGAGTTAAAAAACTGGGTGTATAATTCCCGCGTGACAGATTTCGGCCGCTACCGCTACTGAGCGGTTAATTACTTAACATCGGGTATATGGAATGCAGAAAAATTACAGGGGCATCGACTGGGGAGACGAAATGTCAAAGGCAGTGAAAACGGGCGGAAAGACCATTCTTAAAGTTATCGGCTATATTTTCAATGTGCTGATGACGGTATGTCTCGTCGGCGCGATTACGGCGACTGTTGTCGGTATCACCTTCCTTATCTACATAAAGAATTACGTCAACACCAGTGTTGACGATTTTGAACTGCTGGTTTCGGACAAGAGCCTGACAACGATGGTCGCTTACGAAGACAAACTCGGCAACGTCGTCGAAATGGAAAGCGAACGGCTTTCGTCCACTGAAAACCGGGTATGGGTTTCGTATTCCGATTTCAACAAGTATATCGGCGAGGCCTTCAAGGCTGTCGAGGACAAGCGTTTTGACACTCACCACGGCGTCGACTGGTACCGGCTCGGCGGCGTTGCGATAATGTTTGCGACCGGCCGTTCCATGCAGGGCGGCTCGACGATCACCCAGCAGCTTATCAAAAACGTGACCGGCAACGACGAGGTCACGTTACAGCGCAAAATAGGCGAGATCTTTCAGGCGCTGAACCTCGAAAAGAAATATGACAAGACAGAGATACTTGAAATGTATCTCAACAGCATATATCTTTCGGAAGGCTGCTACGGCATCGGCGCCGCCGCGTACACGTATTTCGGCAAGGAGGTCAAAGACCTGACGCTTATAGAATCCGCCGCAATAGCCGGAATCACGCAGAACCCGTATCAGTATGACCCAATCCTTCACCCTCAGGCAAATGCGAAAAGGCGCAATATTGTCCTTTCACTTATGTACGAACAGGGAAAGATAACCCAGGAGGAATTCGCCTCCGCTTATGAAAAAGACCTGGTACTCAATATCGGAGGACAGGAAGACGACGAAATACCGGCAAGCGTCCATTCGTGGTATACCGACGCAGCACAGCAGGAAGCGACGAAGATGCTTGTTGAAAAATTCGGTTATACGTCGGTCGTCGCGGAAAAAGCGCTGCTCACCGGCGGATACACGATCGTTACGGCTCAGGATCCGGAGATCCAGAAGATTGTCGAGGATTATTATATAAGCGACTCAAGCTTCCAGAAAGTCGATAAATCACCTGTTCAGCCGGAGTCCGGTTTCGTGATAATAGATCCGTCAAACGGCAACGTCGTCGCGCTCGTCGGCGGGCGCGGAAAAAAGACCGCGAACCTTCTGCTGAACTACGCGACTCAGACAAAAAGGCCTCCGGGATCATCTTTCAAGCCAATTTCGGTTTATGCGCCTTCGTTTGAGGCGGGTCTCATTACTTACGGCTCTGTCTTTGACGATGCTCCGCTTGATTTTGGCAGACAGTCGATAGATTCCGAAACAGGAAACATAGTTTATTCAAACAAACACGGATATCCGGCGAACCTGCCTGACAGCTATGCCGGTCTTACAACGGTGCACGATGCTGTAAGAGTGTCCAAAAACACCGTCGCGTGCAGGGTCCTTCAGAAACTCGGGTTTGACAGCTCATATTCTTTCCTTACCGAAAAAGTCGGGATTTCGACCCTTGTCGACGGGACGGTAACGTCATCGGGAAAAGTCTTTTCTGACAAGGCGATCGCTCCGCTTGCCATGGGGCAGCTGACATATGGCGTGACTGTCAGGGAAATGACGGCGGCGTTCCAGATATTTGCAAACAACGGTGTTTTCAACGAGGAACGCATCGTGCTCCGCATACTTGATCAGGAAGGCAACGTCGTCATAGAGAATGAGAAAAAAAGCTCGATAGTCATGTCCGAGCAGAACGCGTCGATAATGACACGCATTCTCCAGTCGGTCGTTTCGAGCGGTACTGCGACGTCGATTTCCCTTAAGAGCAAGATAGACGTTGCGGGCAAGACCGGAACGTCCCAGAATGCGCAGGATTACTGGTTCATAGGTTACACGCCGTATTACGTCGCGGGCGTATGGTTCGGGTATTCGATGCCCCGTTCGATGTCAAAATATTCCTCGAGTAAAACGACGCTCGCCGCTTGGGACGCAATCATGACAAAGGTCCACCAGAAATATATTAATTCTGGTGAGACGCCAGAAAAATTTGCGCTTGCGCCCGGAATAATAAACGTGAAATACTGTAAAGATTCCGGATGTCTTGCGACCGACGCGTGCCGCGCGGATCCGCGCGGGAGCCGTGAAGAGAACGGTTTCTTCGTCGACGGGACCGAGCCGACGACGTACTGCGCCGTACACATGATGGTGGAATACGACGCCGGAACCGGGAAAATCGCCACCGACGGATGTAAAAAAGCCGGAGCGAATATCAAGAAAGTCGGACTGCTGAACGTGTTCCGCTCCATGCCGTACAACATAAAAATAGCGGATGCGTCCTATACGGCGCAGGTGCTTCCTGCCGGTTATTCTTTCGAAGGCCTTGACGGTTCTGTGCCATATTACCAGAACATGCTTTCCAAAGGCATGTTCACTGGACGCAGTTCAAAAATATCGACTTCGAAGTCGTATAATTTCTACAAGGGAAACAGCGTCTGTACGGAACACCTTCACTTCACAACAGATCCTGAGCCGCCGGAGACGGAAGGTACAGGTGAATGAAATTCTGATGCCGGAGACGGTCAGCGTCTCCGGCATTTTTGGCCAGAAAACAAAAATGCGCGGCGGAAGTCGCTATTGCTTTCTGTTGTTTTCCTGCAAACCATTATTTCACACATAAACACGACGAAACCTGCGAAACGGGATTTTTGATTCTTATTTCTGCAGGTTTCTGTTATATGGCTGCTTCAACTCATTAATGAATGAACGGTTTTAGACATGTTTTTCAAAAAAAGGTCCGTTTTAGTACTTTCGTCGGCGTGACTTTTCTGATAATATCTTATATTAGGGTTATGATACCCGAATGTCTTTCCCGCGGCCCGCAGGGCGCGGAACAGGAGGTCGTATATGAGCTTCAGATTCTGCGGCAAGGTGGTCTGTTATCTGCCCACCAATCCATCAAACACAAGAAATTCCGAGGGGTCGTTCATCCGTCTCAGGGATCGCACGATAGTTTATGCGTACTCGAGGTACGGAACAAGCTCTGCGGACGACGCTGCGTCGGTCATCGCCTGCGTGAAATCATACGATGAAGGTGAAAGCTTCGGCACGCCGGAACCGCTTTACGGTGACGATTCGGGTGACAATTCTATGTGCCCGTCGCTCATGCGTATGCATAACGGTGATCTCGGGATGTTCTTTCTTTACAGAAAAAGCGCAAAAAAGGCCGGACCCGGTGAAAAGATCGCCGGACAGGTCCGTTTTGTAAGATCCGCCGACGAGGGCGCGACGTGGTCCGATCCGGTCATTCTGACAAAGCAGGATGAAAACTTCGTCTTTGAAAACGGCCACGCGATCATGCTGAAAAGCGGCAGGATCCTTGTTCCGGCGGCGTATCATCCGTGGCTTGAATGCGGACGATTCGGTCCCGGTGAGATGGCGTTCTTCATGTCGGACGACGACGGGAAGACGTGGTTCGAGGCAGGAGAGCGAAAAAAGGGCGTGCCGATGCCGTGGTCCTGGACTGGACTTCAGGAGCCAATGGCGTACGAATGCGCAGACGGTGTCATTCGCACGTATGCGCGCACAGACCTCGGCTGTCAGTATGAATCAGATTCGTCCGACGGCGGTCTAACATGGTCAGAGCCGATGCCAAACAGAACGTTTTCATCACCGTGCTCTCCTATGATTATGAAATCATTCGGCAGATATGCCGTAGCGGCTTTCAATCCCGTGCCGAAATATGCGATTAGGCACTACGACAGAGACGAGCGTTCGCCGCTCATCTTGCTGTTCAGCGAAGATGGTGGAAAGACTTTCGGCTGGGAAAAAGTTTTAATCGTTGACACGAGAGGGCACTGCTGTTATCCCGACATATTCGATATAGGCGATGGATGCCTGCTAATAGGATATCAGGCGCTTAACGACGGTGTGGTGACAAAACTTGATCACTGGCACTATGAAGATTTTTATGAAGTAAGCTGCAGCGAAACGGAGGCAAACTGACATGTCTGAGATCGGAAGAATCACCGGTTATGTGACCACAAACTGGAAGAACACCAGAAACTCTGAAGGCTGCTTCATACGCAGAAAAGACGGAGCCATAATATACGCGTGGTCGAACTACTACGGCAACGGAGCCGACGACGCTCCATGCGAGATAGGATGCATCGTCTCGCATGACGAGGCCGAGACCTGGGGCGAGAGACATATACTTTACCATAACAATGGCGGGGAAAACATCATGTGCCCTTCGCTTATGCGAATGAAAAACGGCGACATGGGTCTGTTTTTTCTGTTCAGACAGGCGGCAAACGTGCCCGGGACGACTTTTTCGTGTCTGGCTTCGGTAAGATTCGTTCGTTCTGCGGACGAGGGCAAAACGTGGTCGGAGCAGACCGTCATCTCCCCTCCCGACGAATATCACGTTTTTGAAAACGGTCACGCGATAATGCTCAAAAGCGGGCGCATTCTCGTTCCGTCTGCGTTCCACGGAAAGCATGCGTTCGACGGTCACGCAAAAATGACCTTCTTCATGTCGGACGACGACGGACACACATGGTTCGAGGCGTCGGAGCGCCCGGAGGGTGTGCCCGCGCCGTGGTCGGAATCCGGACTCCAGGAGCCGGTATCGTTTGAAACCGACAAAGGTGTTATCAGGACTTTTTCGAGGACAGATCTGTTTTATCAGTATGAATCCGATTCGTACGACAACGGGATCACATGGACAAAACCGATGCCGAACAGAACGTTTTCCTCGCCATGCGCTCCGATGATGATAAAGCCCGCCGGCGATATGTTTATTGCGCTTTTCAACCCGGTGCCGAAATATGTGACCCGGATGAGAGAAGTTGACGATGAGCGTTCGCCGCTCATCGCGCTGGTCAGTTCAGATGGAGGTGAGACGTTCCCGTGGCTTCAGGGAGATCAGAACATAATTGACTTCCGCGGTCATTCGGCTTATCCCGATATGTTTGACGCGGGCGGATATGTTCTTGTCGGTTATCAGGCGAATCCTAACGACAGCGTGATCAAAAAGATATATTATAACGAGTTTCTCAGGGGATAACATGGCGGGATCAGACGATAACGGTCTTCGTTTCATAGTAAGGGAAGGCAGAAGCGATTATCTGATCTCGGTATCCGCAAACGCGTCTGTATCGGAAAGATTCGCCGCCGGGGAACTGAAAAAATATATTGAAAAAATCAGCGGATGCTCACTTCCGGTCGTCACAGGAGCCGCCGGCCGCAACGTCATTTTCGTCGGCGGCATGGATGTCGACGGTATTCTGACCGGAGATCTCGGCGACGACGGATTTGTGATAAGATCCCTCTCAGACGGAGGGATTCACATTGCCGGCGCGAAGAAGCGCGGGACGCTTTACGGCGTTTACACTTTTCTTGAGGACTTTCTCGGATGCAGATTTTTCACCGATGACCTTGAGACTGTCCCGAAATCTGATGCCGTCTCGGTTCCCGTCGAGATAAATGTGCGCGAAAAACCGGCGATCCGCTATCGCGATACGTACTGCGCCGGGTTCTGGGACGAAGATATAGCGGTCAAGCGCCGTTTCAACGGCGGCGAACACGCGCATATCAGCGATGAGCGCGGCGGGGCCATAACCTGGACCGACGGGCTGTACTGTCATACTATTTTCCATCTTTCGGGAGAGGATAAGCCCGCTTTCACCACACCAACGCCCTGCCTTTCAGATGAAAAGACTTTCGAAACCGTGCTCGGAAACGTGCGCAAAGCAATAAAAAAAGATCCGCGCGGGACCCTGCTTTCGGTTTCTCAGGCAGACAACTCCAATCACTGTCGGTGTGAAAAGTGCCGCGCGCTTGAGGAACGGGAGGGCTGCGACGGGGCGACGGTGCTCGCTTTCGCCAACCGTATCGCCGAAGCGATAGAGGAAGAATTTCCGGACGTTAAAATCGAGACAATGGCGTATCAGTTCTCGCTGGATCCACCGAAAACGATAAGGCCACGGAAAAACGTCGTCATAAGGGTAATATCCCTGCTTTCGTGCTTTTCGCACCCGCTTGACGAATGCTCAGTCGAGTTTTACGAAGAGCGTCTCAATCAGAAAAACAGGCACGCTTTCGCTGAAAATCTCAGGGCGTGGAGCCGGCTCTGCGATAAAATACATATCTGGGATTACATGACTGACTTTGATCATTATCCTGCTCCGTTCCCGAATTTCGGCGTCATAAGACAGAATATCAGACTTTTCGCCGAAAATCACGCCGACGGAGTCTTCGAGCAGGGAAACGGAAATTCGCTCAACTGCGAATTCGGGGAGCTAAGGGGGTATCTCGTCAGCAGATGCCTGTGGGATCCGTATATGTGTGAAGCGGAGTACTACCGTCATATGGATGAATTCCTCGCGGCTTTTTACGGAGCCGGCTGGCGGCATATACGCGAGTATATCGATATGGAACAGGAATGGGCGAAAGAAACACATTTTCACATTTTCGCCGAGCCGACCGACATTATAAAGCCGATTTACAGAAAAAATGAAAACCCTCTTCCTGCGCCTGCCGAAATATCCTCCCGGATAGACTGGCTCGCCTACGCAGATAACGAGTATATTACCGACACTTCGTTCATCGACATGGCAAAAGCGCTATTCAGGGCCGCCGCGGCCGAGGCGGAAACACCGGAGCAGAGGTGGCGTGTCGAGCGTTCTGCGGTCCAGGTGCTTTACTATGAGATATACTTCGATTTCCTGCGTTACGGCAGGCGAATGGAGGAGCAGATCAAAAAAATCATTCCAGCACCGGACACCGAGAAGGCGCTTGCCCTCGCTTCGGAACAGAAAAACGACAGAATGACGCTTCTTAACCGCGAGCTTCAGATGAAACTCAGACGTTTTGGCGTAGAACGCATCGCCGAGGATATGCCGTTTCCTTTTGAAGAGGGAAAGGTCAACTATAAAAACGAACCCAAGATGTACTGGGACGAAAAAACCGAAACACTCAGGTAAAACTGCTACGCGGCGTGATTAACAAACGGAGACAACTGACACCATGAAATTGATTTCAAAGAAGATAGCCAGTGTATTGCTTATGATTTTTGCAGCGGCGCTAGTGCTCGTCTTTTCGGCTTGCACTCACGACGGAGACGCATCTGGAACGAGCGCGGCACCGGACACGGCGGCTGAGGATAATAGTCCGCCTGTCATAACCGGCTGGTTCGATTACGGATCAGCGCTTTACCGGCGTGACAGGTTCGAGCCCGGAACGGCGCAGTCGATAAGCATCGAAATGGCGAAAAATGAGATCGAGGGTTTTCAGTATCTTCTAACGTCCGACAAGGACGCCGACGGCCTCAGATGCGACGTGACGACACTGACCGACGGACAGGGAAATGAGCTTAACGGCTCGGTGAACGTCGTTTACTATACTTACCTCCGCAAGGGCGATGCAACACATTCGAGGGGCTTTTATCCGGTCGCTTTTCTGCCAGTGGATGACGGGTATGTCGGCGGAAGCTTTGACGTTGCGAAGGATACCTGTCGTACCATATATATTCAGTACAAGACCGATATAAACACGGTCCCGGGGACATACACCGGCACTCTTACGGTCACGAAAGACGGGGAAAAGATTCTTTACGGCGATGTCTCTGTCAGAGTACGCGACATTTACTATGAAGAAAAGACAGAATGTCTTACGCTTTTTGGATTCGGTTACGACAAGGCGGACGGCAATCCGGCGATTCCGGCCGGTCCGGCGGGTGCCCCGGCGCTCGGCATACAATCTGATACCGGAGAGTCTGACGATGATCTAGCCATGAAATACGCGGATTTTATGCTCGAAAACCGTATGTGTCCGACGACGTTCCCGCTGAAGGATGAACTTCTCGGCGACATTGAACTCGTCAGGAAGTATATGGACAATCCGAGATACAACTCCGTACAGATAAACTCGCTTCCGTGGACTTACGAACTTAAAGCCAGGAACGCCAATCTGAGGGCGCAGTACGCGGTCGCAAGTGAAAACGGCTGGGTCGAAAAGTGTTATTTCGGATCATATGACGAGCCGCTGAACGAACAGCATTTTCAGACGATTCTCCAGAACGTAAGAAGAGTTAACGCCTGTTTCCCGACAACAAATTTCCTTGACGCGTTCGGATATGACATACAAAGCGGCGGGAAAAACATTATAGAACGCATGGCAGAGTATTCGACAGTTTACTGCATCAATACTGCGTTTTTCACAGAACAACTGAAAGCTTCGATGCTGAAACAGAAAGCCGAACGCGGGGACACCCTTTTCTGGTATGTTTGCGGGCAGCAGACCTTTGACACGACAAATATTCTGCCGTGCACTCCGGGGTCCGACAAGCGGCTGCTTTTCTGGCAGCAGTATCAGCAGAATTTCGACGGTTTCCTCTACTGGCGAGTGACTTTCTGGAACATCTGCGACGACGTATGGGCTGATGATTATGTTCAGAATCTGATAGAAAAAAATCCGTATCCGAAAGACACCGATTTCCAGACTGACGACGGCATTCTTATTTACTGGCATCCGGTAACGAAAGATCCCGTTTCAACGCTCGGTCTTGAATCAGTCAGGGACGGAATCGAGGACTTCCAGCTTTTAAAGATGTGCGAAGCGAAATTCGGTCGTGAAAAAGTCCTTGAATATGTCGAACAGTTAACGACCGACGTGACCGTTTTCGTAGGATACAGCGACGGAAATACGGAACAAATCAATAAACTGAAAGTTCAGCTCTTCGACCTATACGAATCGGCCGAATGAACTGACTGGGGCATATACACAAATGAAAAAACAAATAAAGACAGCGGTCAGCGCTATGCTGTTCGCGGCCGCAGCGGCCGCAGTGATTGCTGTTTCCTCGTGCTCGCCCGGCAATGAAGTGCCGGACACGGACGTTTCTGTCGTGACGACGGCTGAAGATAATACTCCGCCGGTCGTATCCGGCTGGTTTGATTACGGCTCCGCACTTTACCGGCGGGACAAATTCGAGCCAGGAACGGCACAGTCGGTAAGCGTGGATATGGCGAAAAACGAGATTGAGGGTTTTCAGTATCTGCTGACGTCCGATAAGGATGTCGACGGTCTTCGCTGTGAAGTGACGGCGCTGACTGACGGAAATGGACATGAGCTGACCGGGACGGTAAACGTCGTTTACTATACCTATCTGATAAACACGGACGCGACCCACCCGCGCGGTTTTTATCCAGTCGCGATGCTTTCTATAGATGACGATTTCGTCGGCGGCACATTCGACGTGGCGAAAAACACTTGCCGCACGATTTACGTCAGCTATAAAACCGATGCGGAAACCGTCCCGGGGACATATACCGGCACGCTTACCGTCACGAAAAACGGTGAAAATATCCTTTCCGGTGATGTCTCTGTTAGAGTGCGCGATATATACTACGACGAAAAGACAGAGTGCCTGACACTCATCGGTCTCGGATACGATAAGGAAGACCCGAACGAGCTCGTTCCGGCTGGGCCGGATAACGCCCCGCCTCTCGGATATCAGTCGGCTTCCGGCGAATATGATCAGGAACGGCTAATGAGATATGCCGATTTCCTTCTTGAAAACCGATTCTGCCCGGGCGGGCTTCCGCTCAGGGACGGAATGATGACTGAAGATTTCGAGCTTGTCAGAAAATATATGGACAATCCGAGATACAATTCCGTTCAAGTCGACGGCCGGAAGGGACAGAGAAGCACAGATCTGCCGGCTATGTACCAGATGGCGCTTGAAAACGGCTGGCTTGACAAATGCTATTTCGGTTTTTATGACGAGCCGCATGAGGAATGGCACCTCCAGTACATTATCGAGCAGGCAGAGATAACAAAAAGATATTTCCCGACGACGCAAATAATTGATGCCTTCTTTATGGATCTTCCGTCTGGCGGAAGAAATATAATCGAACGCATGTCCGATTATACAACGGTATATTGCCCGAAGGTTCAGTTCTTTCAGGGCGAAATAAGAGAATCGATGCTGAAAATGAAGGCCGAGCGCGGCGACAAGCTGTTCTGGTACGTCTGTTCCGGCTCTACATACGATACTATAAACCGGCTCCCGTGCACGCCCGGGACTGACAAACGCCTGCTTTTCTGGATGCAGTATCAGCAGAACATCGACGGATTCCTCTACTGGCGCGCAACGGCGTGGAACAGAAGCGATGACGTATGGGCGGATGACTATATGTACAGAATGATAAGCAATCCGCCGTTCCCAAAGCCGGACTCTCCCGGGACGGACGAGGGAGTCATGATTTACTGGCATCCCCTTACCGGGGAACCTGTCAGCACGATCGGCTTTGAGGCGATGCGAGACGGAGTCGAGGACTTCCAGCTCCTAAAAATGTGTGAGGCAAAGTTCGGCCGTGAAAAAGTGCTCGGATATGTCGAACAGATTGTCACCGACGTTAACAAGTTCGCCCAGTACAGGGACGGAAGCACCGGTATTCTGTACGGGCTCAGGACACAACTTTTCGATCTTTATGAATCTGCGGAATAATTCCAGAGGGAACGGTATGGAAAACAATATGAAAAAAATCTTATGTCTTGCGGCAATGATCGCCGTCGTCACTGCTGTGCTTGTCTTTACTGCGTGCAATCACGGCGGAGATACACCGGGAACGAGCGCGGCCCCGGATACGATACCAGAGGACAATACACCGGCGGTAATAACCGGTTGGTTCGATTACGGCTCCGCGCTTTACAAGCGCGACAGATTCGAGCCGGGGACGGCACAGTCGATCTGCATTGAGATGGTGAAAAACGAAATCGAGGGATTTCAATATCTCCTCGCTTCCGACAAAGACACAGAAGGCCAGCGTTGCGACGTGACGGCGCTTACCGACGGTCAGGGGCACGAGCTTAACGGCACCGTGAACGTAGTGTATTACACATACCTGAAAAAAGGCGACGCGACTCATGCACACGGGTTTTATCCGACAGCAATGCTGCCGATCGACGACGGGTATGTCGGCGGCACATTTGACATCGCGAAAGACACCTGCCGGACGATATACGTTCAGTACAAAACCGATATAAATACCGTTCCGGGGACATATACCGGCACTCTGACGGTCACGAAAGACGGGGAAAAGATACTTTCCGGCGATGTCTCTGTCAGAGTACGCGATATATACTATGACGACAAAACCGAGTGTCTCACGCTTGTAGGCCTGTGTTACGACAAAGCGGACGGCAATCCGGCGGTGCCGGCGGGACCGGCGGGCGCTCCTGCGCTCGGCAGACAATCGGACACCGGCAAATCCGATGAGGAACTGACCATGAAATATGCCGATTTCATGCTTGAAAACCGCGTTTGTCCAACGACACTTCCACTGAAGGACGAGCTCCTCGGCGATATTGAGCTCGTCAGAAAATACATGGACAACCCGCGCTACGTTTCGGTCCAGCTCAATTCGATACCCTGGCCTTATACAGTAAAGGAACGCAACAACAACTACAGGGCGCAGTATGCGGTCGCGAGCGAAAACGGCTGGGTTGACAAGTGCTATTTCGGATCGTACGACGAACCGGCGACGGAAGACAACATGCAGACGATAATAACAAACGCCTGGCGTGTCGGGACCTGTTTCCCGTCGACCCGCTTTATCGACGCTATACTGGTCGACATTCCCAAAGACGGAAAGAACATTATCGAACGTATTTCGGAGTTTTCAACGGTTTACTGTCCCAAAGTGCAGATGTTCACCGGCGAAATAAGAGAATCGATGCTCAAGCTGAAGGCCGAGCGCGGGGACACCCTTTTCTGGTACGTCTGTGGTCCGCAGACCTTTGACACCGTTAATCTGCTACCGTGCACTCCGGGAACCGACAAGCGCGTATTGTTCTGGCAGCAGTACCAGCAGAACGTTGACGGTTTCCTCTACTGGCGCGCGACTTTCTGGAACATCTGCGAGGATGTCTGGGCGGATGACTATATCGAAAAAACGATTAAAAACAGCAAATTCCCGAAAGAATCCGATCCGCAGACGGATGACGGCGTCCTCATTTACTGGAATCCGATAACGAAGGAACCCGTTTCGACGCTCGGCTTTGAATCTGTCAGGGACGGCATCGAGGACTTCCAGCTCCTTAAAATGTGCGAGGCGAAGTTCGGACGCGAAAAAGTCCTTGAATATGTTGAACAGATAGCTACAGACAACGACAAGTTTGTCAAATACGCCGAGGGAAGCACGGAGCTTCTCTGCGGTCTTAAGACGCAGCTTTTCGATCTGCTTGAATCTGCGGACAAGAATTAAAAATGGGGAAAAAACTGGAATGAAAAACAGAAAAGCGATTTTTATACTGATAATGGCCGCCGCAGCGGCGCTTGTGCTTGTCTTTTCTGCGTGCACTCACGGCGGAGACGAGCAGGTAACGAGCGCGGCTCCTGACACGACGGCAGAAGATAATACTCCGCCGGTAATAGCCGGCTGGTTCGATTACGGCTCAGCGCTTTACCGGCGCGACAAATTCGAGCCGGGAACGGCACAGTCGATAAGTATTGATATGGCGAAAAATGAGATCGAGGGATTTCAGTATCTTCTTACGTCCGATAAGGATGCCGACGGTCTCCGCTGCGAAGTGACGGCGCTCACGGACGGACAGGGGCATGAGCTGAGCGGCACCGTGAACGTCGTTTACTACACGTTTCTGATAAAAACCGATGCTACGCATTCGCGCGGATTCTATCCCGTCGCGATGCTGCCGATCGACGACGGGTTCGTAGGCGGCACCTTTGACGTAGCGAAGGACACCTGCCGCACCATATATGTTCAGTACAAGACCGATATAAACACCGTTCCGGGGACATATACCGGTACGCTCACCGTTTCGAAAGACGGAGAGAAGATCCTTTCCGGCGATGTCTCTGTCAGAGTGCGCGACATTTACTATGATGAAAAGACAGAATGCCTCACAATGATAGGTCTCGGCTTCGACAAGGAAGACATGAACGAAATGATAGGCCGAGGCCCGGAAGGTGCGCCGCCTCTCGGAAATCAGCAGGTTTCCGGCGCATTTGACCAGGAGACACTGATGGAATACGCCGACTTCATGCTTGAAAACCGGTTGTGTCCCGGGCTTCCGCTGAAGGGAGGCCTGCTTAACAGCAATTTCGAACTTGTCAAAAAATATATGGACAATCCGAGGTTTACCACCACCGGTGTATATCCGCGAGAGGGCAGCAAGAACAAAGACCTCACGTATATGTATAATCTCGTCATCGAGAACGGCTGGTACGACAAATGCTATTTCGGAGCATTTGACGAGCCGCACGAGGAATGGCATCTCCGCACCATTATGACTGTATGGCAACAGTATCAGCCGTATTTCCCGTCCTCGAATTGGCTGGACGCGTTTTATATGGATCTGCCGATGAACGGCAGGAACATTGTCGAGCGCATGTCGGATTATTCGACCTGCTACTGTCCGAAGGTCGATTTCTTCACCGGTGCGATAAAGGAATCAATGCTGAAACTTAAAGCAGAACGCGGAGACACGCTTTTCTGGTACAACTGCGGTCAGGCGTCGTATGAAACGATCAATATGCTGCCGTGCACCCCGGGAACCGACAAGCGCCTGCTTTTCTGGCAACAGTATCAGCAGAATATTGACGGATATCTCTACTGGCGCGCGACGTTCTGGAACAACAGCAAGAATATATGGGCTGAAGATTACATGTCCGAGATGATCGCAAAATATCCTTTCCCGAAAGACAGCGACGCTCCGTATGATGACGGGGTTCTTATATACTGGCACCCGGTAACTGGGGCTCCGGTAACAACGCTCGGCTTTGAGGCGACGCGTGACGGAGTAGAGGACTTCCAGCTCATGAGGATGTGTGAAGCGAAGTTCGGACGCGAAAAAGTTCTTGAATACGTTGAACAGCTCACGACGGATATAAACGTGTTTGTTAAGTACAGCGACGGTAGCACGGAGCTGCTGAACAGTCTGAAAAATCAGCTTTTCGATCTTTATGAGTCCGCCTGACAGCGTAATTGTCAACCTCCGGTTGCGGCACGGATCAGGGCAAAAATAATTGCATATTTAACTTGACATTACCGCCGAGCGGTGATAAAATAACACCGGCGCGCAGGAAAAAATGGCGTCGTCCAAAGGAGAACATCATGGAAAAAAGAAAACTCAGAGTAGGCATAATCGGGACCGGCAGCATCAGCCAGGTCCATATGGCGGGATACAAGGCACTCCCCGACAGAGTCGAGGTGGTCGCCGCCTGTGACATTAACGAACCAAAGCTTCAGAGATACTGCGACTATCATGGCATCCCGCACAGATATACCGATTATAACGAAATGTGCGAAAAAGAGCATCTTGACTGCGTAAGCGTATGCACTTGGAACGTCGCTCACAAAGGAGCGACGATTGCAGCTCTCCGTTCCGGCGCAAACGTCATCTGCGAAAAGCCGATGGCCATGAACGCCAAGGAAGCCGAGGAGATGAAAGCGGTCGCCGAAGAGACCGGCAAGCTTCTTGTAATCGGTTTCTGCCGCCGCTTCGGCAACGACGCCGCCGCGCTGAAAAAATACGTTGATCAGGGATATTTCGGCGATATTTATTACGCCAAGGCAACATATCTGCGCCGCAGCGGATGCCCCGGCGGATGGTTCGGAGACAAAAAGCGCTCCGGTGGCGGACCTCTTGTCGACCTCAGCGTTCACGTTCTTGACCTCGTCAGATATCTTTCCGGGCTTCCGAAACCGGTCTCCGCTTACGGGTCTATATACGACAATCTCGGCCCGGACCGTGCGTCTGACAGCATTGTAATCTGGAACGTCGAGCACAACCCCGGCGACGAGTACAACGTTGAGGACTTTGCAACGGCGCTGATAAAGTTCGACAACGGGCTCACAGTCGCGCTTGAGACGAGCTTCAATCTGAACATTCAGCATGACACGACAAACGTCCAGATCTTCGGCACGAAAGCCGGCGCGACGGTCGATCCGGAAGTTGAGATCTTCACTCAGTACGGAGACAGATTTGTGAACATTCAGCCCGAATCGCGCATTTTCCTCGATGAAAACGGCCTTTTCGAGGCGGAGATCAAGGGATTCATTGACGCCTGCGAAGGAATTGCTCCTCCGCGCGCGACCGCTGATGATGGAATTGCCGTTATGAAGATAATTGACGCGGTTTACGAATCTGCAAAGACCGGAAAATCGGTGGAGATAAAGTGGTGAAGACCTGTCTCAGCACCTACAGCCTATGGAGATACGCCGGAACGATGTCGCTTGACGACATGATCGCGAAAACGGCGGAGTGGGGCTTTGAAACAATAGAATTCACCGACGGTCCGTGGCTCGATTCCGGCGAAAAAGAGCTTCGCCGCATAGGCGAGGCGGCGCGCGCCGCGGGCCTCGACACGATCAATCTCTGTTGCGACGGAGATCTGATAAACGGGTCTGGCGGAGACCTCGACAGGGAAGTCGAACGCATATGCCGCAACGTCGACAAGGCCGCGCTGCTCGGCTGTCATATGATGAGACACGACGCGGGGCACCTGCCTAACGGGAAGAAGCACGGGCTCGGATATTCATACAATCTTTCCCGGCTCGCTGAGGGCTGCCGCAGGATCACCGAGTACGCCGAAAGCGTCGGAGTGATGACGCTGACAGAGAATCACGGTATTTTCTCTCAGGACCCCGACAGGGTCGCGTCGCTTATAGACGCGGTCGATCATCCGAATTTCGGGCTTCTCGTTGACATAGGCAATTTCATGGACATTGACTATACTCCGTACAAGGCGGTCTCAAAGCTCGCGCCGTATGCGTATCACGTCCACTGCAAGGATTGCCTTTTCAAAAAGGGCACCGAGGTATTCCCGGGCGAATTCTGGTACTGCACGGCGGGCGGCAACTACAACCGCGGCACGATCGTGGGACACGGAGACGCGGGAGTGTCGCAATGCCTGAGAATACTGAAAAACGCCGGATATGACGGCTGTATCTCGGTGGAATACGAAGGCGTCGAGGACGCCATGGCGGGGATTCCCGCAAGTCTCGCAAACGTCAGACGTTTCTGGGACATTGCCTGAAAAATGCGGCTCTCCGTCATGCGGGCGGAGAGCCGTCTCACTTTAAGGACGAAAACCGGAGGGGAAGATGGAAAAAGAGTATGCAATAGGCGTAGATCTCGGCGGTACGAACATAAAGGCCGGGCTTGTGAATCTGAATGGTGAAAAACCGGAAATCGTGCTGAAAAGGACAGTCCCGACTCTGATTCCGCGCCCCGCCGGCGAAATCTGCGAAGATATCGCCGCCCTCTGCCGCAGATTGTGCGCAGAGGCCGGTATCGGGCTTTCTGATATTGAAAGGATCGGCGTCGGCTCCCCTGGTTCCGTCAGCGGCGGAATTGTACACGGCGCGGAGAACCTTGATTTTCACGAAGTACCGCTCCGTGACATGATCGGTAACCTGATCGACGAAAAAATACCCGTCACTCTTGAAAACGACGCAAACGCCGCCGCTTACGGCGAGATGATCGCGGGATGCGGACGCGGCGCGCGATCTCTTGTTGCCATAACGCTTGGAACGGGCGTTGGAGGCGGTATAATTACCGACGGCAGGATACTTGAAGGTCACAACGGTGCGGCCGGAGAGATCGGACACATTATAATAAACCGCGGTGGGCGTCTGTGCGGCTGCGGTTGCCGCGGATGCCTTGAAGCGTATTGTTCGGCGACTGCTCTCATCGCAATAACGAGGGAAGCAATGGAGGCGCACCCGGACAGTCTGCTCCGTTCGGTCGCCTCGGGCGGGACCGTCGACGGCAGGACGGCGTTTGACGCCGCCAGATTGGGTGATCCCGTCGCGCGCGGAATCGTTGAAGACTTCATAGATAATCTCGCGGCCGGCACCGCATCGGTGATTCAGATGCTTCAGCCGGAGGTTGTGTGCATAGGCGGAGGGATTTCAAAAGAGGGCGAGGCGCTTGTCGCGCCGCTCAGGGAAAAAGTTCACGGCATGGTTTATCCAGAGGCGGACATTCACATGACTGAAATCAGAACGGCGGAACTCGGCAACGACGCCGGCATAATCGGCGCCGCGTGCATCCCAGCATAATTTATAACTAACCGGTGATTTTTATGAAAATTGTAAATGCAAAAATATACGACAGAAATCAAAAAATATTCCGTAACGGTGAGCTGTACGTCGAAAACGGAGTTTTCGCTGGCCAATCTGACGGCTCGGAAATCGATTTTGAAGGTGATCTCGTAATTCCCGGACTTGTCGACACCCATACTCACGGTAGAAACGGATACGATTTTATCTCGGCGGGCATTGATGAGCTTCACTTTCTGCGCCGCAAATACGCCGAGCAGGGCGTGACGACGGTCGTGCCTTCGCTTGCGTCAGATACGCTTGAAAACATGGTTTCGGCAGTCGACAGGATACGCCGCGCCGGTTTCCGTGCGGTACACGTCGAGGGCAGATATATGAACCCTAAGCGTAAGGGCGCGCACCTTGAAAGTCTCCTGAAACCGCTCGATCCCCGCGAGATACCGCTTTTCCGCGAGGCGGCCGGGGATATGCACGTGCACGTTTCAGCCGCCTACGAGCTTGACAGCGACGGTAGCTTTCTGCGTGCGGTGCTTGAAAACGGCATGACGGCCTCGCTTGCTCATACCGACGCGAGCTACGAACAGGCAATAGACGCTGTCAACAGGGGGGTAAGATCTTTCACCCACCTGTTCAACGCGATGCCTCAGATTCACCACAGGGCCGGCGGCGCGATCATGGCCGGGATCCTCAGCGGCGCGTATGTCGAACTAATATGCGACGGATTCCATCTCGCGCCGGAGACGGTCCGGTTTGTCAGCCGTGCAAAACCGCTCAGCGAGATCATTCTTATAACCGACTCAATGGAAGGAGCCGGCTGTCCGGACGGCGTTTACAGCATAGCCGGGAAGCCGGTAACGGTTAAAAACGGCA
>JAEEGL014130004.1_pt1 | contig 40157 bp, 23 predicted proteins | sample 9134231 | NCBI WGS metagenome assembly JAEEGL01 (sample SAMN16246548, study PRJNA631951) | gut metagenome | biome: gut microbiome; feature: rumen; material: fiber-attached | host: Bos | place: Iran: Karaj | collected 2018-10
AAATCATCTTTGAGACTAAATCCAAGCAACTTTTCTACTATTTTGATATCAGTTTCCATAGTTTTTACTTCGGCGAGGTTGCCCTTGGCGTATTCGTCCATAAGTGCGGAGTAAAAACGCATAAAGTCGCTGAAATTTAACGAGAAATACAATGCAGTTTGGTCTGACATTATTTCATAAGAACGCGATTTGCCGGGTGTTACATTTGAAAATGCCCTGATATATGAATATACGCTGTCGAGACTTGTGAAACCGTCCAAGTGTATTTGGTCGTTGTCTAAGTTGATTTCGGCGGCTGTATATGCCAACGACGCTCCGAGCATATCCATCACATCGCTCGGGTCGGTGGAGTAAATTGAGTAAAGTCCGGGGATAAGTTTGTAGTTGACATACGCCTTGAACATTTTACGGTTGGTAAGTCCTGAGGTTACTACCTTGAAATTGAGGTTGTTGTCCCAGAACTGAGTATTATGGTGACGGATAACACGCTCTACAAGACTTTTGTCGAGACTTATGGCTAAGATATTGTTTACTAATGAGATATTGATGTCGAAAGTTGGGTCTTCGATGTCGCGGAGGGTGTAGATGTCGTATTTGCCTTCGTTGGTTTCAATCTGTGATTCAAGAAATTTGAAACCTTTTACAAGTTTTAACGACGCTTTGATTTCGGGAAAATATTCTGCAAATTCTTGAAGGTCGATAAGGTAAACCAAATCCCAATTTCGGGCGTTGGGCATACAGCCAACAACTAAGAGTTTCCGGTCAGAGAGAATCTTGTCAACTGCCTTGTTGTTGTTGAGAAACCAGTCAACTGTTTCGATATCTGAGTTGATGTCGGCAAAATATTCTGTTGATTTAAGGTATTGCCACAATGCGCTTCCGCTGAGTGTTGACCACGCCTTGGATAGGTTTTCGGTTTCGATAACGAATGCGGCATCGCTCGGCACGGCTGAAAAAGCGTTGATGTCGACAGTCTTTCTAAATAGTTTGTGGTATCCGATAAAACCCCCGACAAGGAGTGCCACCACTCCGAGGGTTATAAACATACCCAAAAGTACTTTTTTCATATTATGGTGTTTAAAAGGTTATGCAATTTTGCGAAAACAAAGATAAACTAAAAAAATGATTTTACCAATAACTCGTGGCACAAATTATGTTTACAATTTTACTAAAGAAATTATTTTTATGTTATGTACAATTACACTCAATATCCAGCAAGTATAATTCCGCGTAATATTTTAGAGGCGCAGGACAGCCGTATCCCCGTGCCCACTTCACCAAGAATGCCCCAACGTCCTACGCTTGCCAAAATGCGTTACACAGGATTTGTATTATCTGCAGTTGCTGTAGGATTGGTGGCAGGATACAAGTTTAGTCCTCTGCCTACTTTCCCTTGGTTAACAGCTTTGCTTACAGTTTTTTTGGTGGCAGCAGTGGGTTTAGCGGTCTACGACTGCATTCTCAACCGTTTGAAAAAACTTTCGAACCAAAAGGCGCTTGCCAACTACGAATACCTTATGCGTGGATACAACGACGAACTTGCCGCCATTGATGAGGCCAACCGTCAAAACAACGACCGCGCTTCTCTTGCCCGTTTCCGTAGTGCTAAAGTAACTGATGCTCTGCAATTTACTAATTGCCAATTGAAACCCGCCGATGAATGTGGAGTAGGGTGTAACGATGATTTTTATCAAATCCTCAACGAATATTTCCCCGACAAGGTGCTTACTAATTATACAATATCGCAATGTCCTGAAAGTAAATGCTTTGTCCCCACTTATATTGTCTCGGTTTCCGACAAAAAACTTTATATCGATGTAGAAATTGATGCTCCGTATAATATAGAGTCTGGCGAACCCACTACATTTATTAAGAATGATAACCGCGAGTTTTCTGAGCAAGATCACGATACTTTTTTTGAAAAGGCAGGATGGTTTATAGTTCGTTTTGCCGAGGAACAAATTGTAAAACAACCTATTAGTTGTTGCAAATTTATTGCTCAGACTATTTACGAAATTATTGGCGACGACACCGTGCTGCAAAAGTTCAATACAGTGGACAATATTCAGCCATTGGATATGTGGACCTACGACCGCTGTCTACAACTCCGCCAAGAGCGTTACCGCGAAAACTATCTCGGCATTCCCGAACCTAAGGTGGAAGCTGAACCCGAAGAAATTACGACTTCAGAAGAAGATACAAAACCTGAAGAAGAAATCAATACAATAGAAGAAACATCATCAGATATGGAAATTCAGCAAGACCCCCCCGAAATTACAGAAACCGGAGAGAATCCGAATCCACACTTTATGGACACTATCGACGAGCCGTTGCCCGATCCTGAACCTGAACCAGAACCTCAACCTGCTCCTGAGCCAACTCCCGAACCTGAGCCCGAACCTGAGCCGCGGCCTGCTCCCGAACCTGTGTTCTCTGATCCACGTTCGGTAGAGAAGAAAAATATTGTGGAACTTGTGGCTAAAATGAATGAATGTCACAATCTTGAAAAATGGGATTTTCTGCTCGATTATTGCAATAAGGTGATTGCTATCGACCCAACTTTCCAACTCGCTTACCTCCGCCGAAGCACAGCATACGGCAATCTCGGCAAGTTGGAACTCGCTATCGAAGATTGCGAAACAGTTATCAAGTTGAATCCCGACAATCCCGACGCTTATTACAATGCGGCTGTGGCAAGCCTTATGCTTAGTCGTTATCCTAAAGCTATTGAATATTTCAAATATGCTATTTCGCACAAGATTGCTCATCCCGAAGATGTATTGCTTACCCTTGCCGGAGTGTACGAAAAAATTGGCGACAAAACGGGTTACAACGAATATTTGCAGCAGTCGGCTTCGCTTGGCAACCAAACTGCCCGTGTTATGATTATTAAACAAAAGCAAGACGAGGGCAAAAACGCTGACAATCAGTTTAAAGGATTCAATACCCGAAATATTAAGATAGCCCACGAGGGTGTTACCGATATATGCTTCAGTTTCAACGATGAGTATATTGCTATTGCCGATCAGAGCCGAAAACTCCGTGTTTTTGATACTTCATCGTGGGAAACTATTCATAAACAAGATGTTAACGCCACTGCTATGGCATTTAGCCGCAACAATAAGTTTATGGCGGTGGGCGGACAGAGTTTCTTGCGTGTAATGAACGTATCTGCAGGTGGTTTCAGTCTTTTTTCGGATATTATTAACTACACTGGCACTATCAAAAAGATGTTTTTTCATCCGTTTAACAACGAGACTCTCTTTGTTAGCGACAACTTTTCGCTCTACAAGGTAGACATCAGAAGCAAGGTTATCAACAAGGCTATTGCTGACTTTAGGTTGATGTCGGTTTCGCGCGATATGCAGTATGTGGCTGGTTACGACTATTTTCACAATTTGAAGATTTACCGCATTAATGCTCTGTCGGAGATTTTTAAACTCGGTATCGAAAGTTCGTCAGAAATCAAGTCGATGTCGGTAAACTCCGATGCCACAAGGCTTATTTACGGATTCAAAGATGGTCGCGTGTGTGTTTACAACCCGCAGATACCGATACCTGTTACCGAATTTAATATCGACTGCGAAGTTATCGACATCAAGATTAGCAGCGATTCGCAATTCTTTTCGGTGCTCGGTGCCGACCGCAAACTTAGGTTTTTCAATACTTCCACATCCGAAAAGGGACGCGAGATTTTTATGATGTATTTCCCAAAACTGATTGCAATGAGCAACGTGGGCAATATGATAGCTATCGGCAACTTCAACGAGGATGTAGATATTATTTTTGCAAACGGAACAGCCACCGAAACCGTGTCGCGAAGTGCCAATTAATATGAAGTCTGCTATAGTTTTATTTGATTTCGACGGAACCCTTGCCGATACTTTTGAATCGGGAGCAAAACTTATCAACCAGTTTGCCGAACAATTTGGCTATAGTAAGATAGATTTTGCCAAGCACAAAGACCTTTCGGCACGTCAGCTGGTAAAACTTTCGGGCGTAAAGTGGTGGCAGATACCGCGTCTTGTGCGATTTTTTCGCAGAGAGTCTGCCAAACATGCCGATGAAATTAAGCCTTTTGATGGAGTGGTAGAAATGGTGCAGCAGCTTTCGCAGCATTGCGATGTGGGTATATTATCCACTAATTCTGCCGAAACTGTGGGTAAGTTTTTAGCTAATAATGCGTTAGATAGTTATTTTTGCTATATTAAAACCAACGTTCCATTGTTTGGCAAAAGCCGAGCCCTAAGGCGCGCAGTAAGATTTTTACGTAGAAACTACACCTTTATATTATATGTCGGCGACGAAATCCGCGATATCGAAGCCTGCCGCAAGGTGGGTTTGGATATAATATCGGTTTCGTGGGGATTTAATTCGCGCGAAGCATTGTTAGCATCTAATAAAAATGTAGCAGACTCAGCAGAGCAACTTAGTGCGATGATATTACAAACTATTTAGGTCCATAATGGTTGTGAAAATCTTGTAGTGCAGGTAGTAGCATAGGTATGTTTTTTATGTAACCTGCAAATATTTGGGAATACAACTTGAATATATTGTAGGCTTCGTCGTACTTTTGTTGAAAAACAAGCGCTACGAATTTGAGCACACGGGCCAACGCTAAGTTAATATGATAATTTCCTAAAGGTTCTAAATTATAAATAGCACGGTTGATGCATTGCTCGGCTCCGTCAAATTGTCTATAGTAGTGCATAAGAAAGTCGGCCATTTCTAATAGGGTAGCGGCTTCGGCTTCGGGGTCGCCAGTACCACCTGCCACTTCCACAGCCTTGGTCATATATTCAAGTCCGAGAGTTTTTTCGTCGCATTGCACATTATACCTTGCTTGCGACGAAAGCACTTGTATCTCAAGTTCAATGTCTTTTTCGGTTTTGGCGAGTTCCACAGCATTTGACATCAATTTTGAAATAAAATTGTAGATAGTTAGCGTGCTGCCGTTGAAGTCGATAGTAGCCGCCATCTTGCCGCAGTTTTCGGCAAAGAGGGTTGCCATGTTATAATATTGGTGAGCGGCTGCATCCCAAAGGTCGCGGGCAAATAGTATGTCTAATGCCTGTTGATAATATTTTACAGCCTCGTTTAAGTTTCCGAGTTTGATATGTATCTGAGCCACAGCGCGGAGTGCATTGCATTTGGTTTCGATGTCGGAAGCAATGTCAAAAATGCGCATAATCTGACTTGCAAGCGATAAGGCTTCACTGTCGCGATTTACTATAGCGTTGGATATTGCTCTGCTAAGCAATGTATTGATTATCCCTTTGTTATTGTCGTCTTTTTTGTAAAGATGAAGTGCCTTTTGATAGTATTGTGTGGCAGTTTCGATGTCGCCGTTTGTATTAAAAATTGCGTTGGCAGCCGAAAGAGCGCAGCCGGCAAGTGCAGAAATATCTATGTGAAATTTGTTTTCAAAAGTGTCGAAAGCCTTGCGGTAATATTCTGTAGTTTTTTTGTCGTTGCCTAAACGCTCGTACATAAGTGCCACGTTTTTAAGGTTGTTAAACAGACCTTCGCTTTTAAATTCTTCTTTGTCGTATTCTTGGCACGCCTTGTTGTAGTATTCGAGAGCGCGATTAAAGTAGCCTATAGTGTCGTAAGTATATCCGATATTGTTGCAGAGGTATGCCGTGCGAGTGTGCGATTCTGTTTTTGCGCTGATGTCTAATGCTGTGGTGTAATTTGCCACCGCCGCAAAGTAATCTTTGTTTTCAAAGAAGTAGTCGGCAATGGCGGTGAATGCCTGCACAAGTTTGTCGTTGATGTCGGATTCTGACACTTCGTCGCCGTGATTCTGTTTCATTGTTTGCAGAATATCCACAGCCGAGGTGAGACATTCGTACCCTTTACCTCGGTTTTGTGTGTGCATGAGAGCGTCGGCGGCGTGTATAAGAGCGTCGGCCTGTCGTCCGGGTTTGTCGGCTATGTTGTAATGTTGTGCCGACAATATGTAGTTTTCTGCCGATTGTTCGTAATTGTTTTCTTCGTAAAACAAGCCCATTTCAGCGTACGAAGCCGCTAATAGCTCAGTGTTGCCAATTTGTCGGTAGGTGTCGATTACCTGATGCTGACATAACAGAGCCTCGTCGGTGTTGCCGTTGTCGTTGTGAAGATAGGCAAGTGCCGACAGCATATCAGCATACATTTCAAGGTCGTTGTCGTTTCGGTATAGTTCTATTGCCTTTTTGTAATAATCTACGGCACGTTCATATTCGTACATTTCGGCATACAAACAAGCCATAGTGCCATCGGCAAGAGCCTCGGAGTGAGTGTCGCCTAAATTTCGGCTCAACTCTATTGCTTCTTCTACAAGTTTTTGAGCTTCTTTGTATTCGGATAGCATCCGCATAGAGTCGCCGGCAAAGGTAATCATGCGGATGTATTCCTTTGTGTTGTTGAGGTTTTTGTATAGTTTGGCGGCGTGAAGGTATGTTACTTTTGCTTTGTTGAATTTGTTGTTGCGGTAATAGAGCATGCCCAGCGAACTCAGATTGTAGGCTTCTTGATCCTTGAGTTTTGCTTTGTGATATAGTTCAATGGCTTGGTCGTAATAGGTTTCGGCACGTGCGGCGTTGTTTTGCTCTTCGTAGATGTTGGCGAGGTTAGAGTAGTTGAGCGCAGCAGCGGCGTTGTCGCCAATGCGAGTGTTGATATTGAGTGCCTCGGTGTAATATTGTGTGGCGTTTTCGTTGTCTTTTTGAGCAAAATAAATGTTTCCAATATTGTTGCATACAGCAGCAAGAGCAGCATCGTCGTTGCTTTGTTGCGACAGTTCAAGCGATTTGTTGAAGCATTGTATTGCCTCTTGTATATTTTCGTTGCCGTAATGAATGTTGCCAATAGCATTGTAGTCGGCTATCATTCCTTCAATATAGTTGTTGGCGTGGTCTTCTTTGAGGGCTAATTTGTAGTAACGAAGAGCCGTGTCGGTTTCGGATTTTTGCGAATATAGTGCGCCTAAATTGCTGTATGTTAATGCAATGCCATACTTGTTGGGCGCATTTGAATCATTCTCTAATGCGGCGTTGAAATATTTTTCGGCACCGTTGATGTCGCCGTTGTTTAGCAGTGCAAGACCTATGTTGTTGTAACTTATCGATATCTTTGCGGTATTGCCAAGCATACGGTCGATTTCCAATGCTTTGTGAAAGTAGGCCAACGCTTCGGCATATTTGCTTTGGGTGTTTTTCGACAAACCCATATTGTTGTAGCAGTTGGCAAGGTTGATGCGGTCGCCAGTGTGGAAACATAACCTGAGAGCCTCGGTGTAGTATTTTTTGGCTTCGGCAAAACGGTTGTCGTTGTCGTAAGATAGTCCGAGGTTGATATACGCTTTGGCAAGAATGTGCGGCTTAACGGCTTTGGTGCAATAATCTATCACCTCCTTGAGCAGCAAATACGCACCTGCATTGTCTTTACCTGAACGTTTGTGTGTGGCAAGGTCTATTTTCACCAGAGCAAGCTTGTCTTCGTCTTTTTTTTCGGTGTAGCCTTTGAGCGCGAGATTCAAAAAATAGTCTGTAGAAGTATGGTTGTTTCGGGTGAGGTACACTTTTCCCAAGGCATAGTAGCAGTCGGCTAATGCGGGATGATTTGGGTTTCCTTTGAGATAGTCGATTGCTTTTTGTATGTATTTTATAGCCTTGTCGTGATCCGAAAGGTATAGATATTCTTGACCTACAAAGTAATAACCTGCCACTAAGTAGTATTTGTTATCTAATTTTTTTGAGCAGCCGAGCAATGCCGTTCCACATTCGAGAGCCTCTTTGTGATATCCGAGCCATGATAGGGCAAGGTATTTGGCTTGTAATGAAGTGGCGCGATATTCCCAAACGGCTTCCGACGAGCGGTAATAAGCCAGAGCGTTCCAAGTTTTTTCGGCGAGTTTCACAGCCTCGGGCATTGATGACTTTTGTACTGCCGCTATCGTCTTGTCTAACAATTCTTTGGGATTGCCTATTCCGTTTTCCTTGATGGCTGTGTAACGGTATTTTGATTGTGCAATAGGCTTAGGCAAAACGTCTTGCAAATGATTAGCGTTTGAATAGAAGTTCAGATTATCAATTATCCATCTGCCGTCTATTTGCTTGATGTCGCCGTTTTGCTGCATATAGTTGAGCAAACCTGTAAGAAATGCGGGATTGCCCTGTGTTACAGAATGAATTATGTTGGCAGTGTCTGACGGAAACTCGTTGCCCGGATACATTGAGGATAGCAGGTCGGCTGTGTCAGATAGTTTCAGCGGTTCGGGCACGAGTTCGCAAAAGCCTCCTGTTTTCCATGCTTGGGTAATGCTGCCTATTTTGATTGGAAACAAGTCGCGCGAGATGCGGTTGATGAGCGGGTCAGATTTGATAACCTGATCTGCCATATTGTACGCCACCACAGCCATTATTTTGCAATTATTGCTTACAATATGCTGTGCAAGAGCGTATATCATATTGTAAATGTCGGGATTGCAGTATTGAAAATCGTCGGCGATTATTATTGTAGGATTCTCAGCCGAACGATCTTGCAGATATTTGAAAAAAAAGTCAGCCGCTTCGTCGGGCGAATATTTTGCAAAAATATTGCGCTGCTCTTTGGATGGCTTATTCTGTGTAAGTGCGTGGTAGAGCATACCATACGACAATGCCGCACTTGCACAACGGCATTTTAACGATATGGTGGTGCACATAGAAACGGCGGCTGTTTTCTGTGCAAACATTTTTGCTAAAGCCGATTTGCCGCATCCCGATTTGCCGCCTATGAGCACAATCTGCCCCTTACCGTTGCACACCTGCTCGTAGAGGTTGTGCATACGGTGGAGTTCTTTTTCGCGTCCTACAAATATATCTGTCTTGCTCAACTCTTCTTTTTTAAGAATCCGCCAAGCACTTTCATCAAAAGGCTGATGTTGAGCGGTTTGGTGAGATAGTAGTTGCAACCTGCCTTAATGGTTTTTTCTTTTTCGTCGCTAAGGGCGTAGGCAGTTTGCGCTATAATAATAATATCTTTGTTGAACTCACGAATGGCGCGTGTGGCTTCGTAACCGTCCATTACAGGCATCTTTATGTCCATGAGTATCAGGTCGATGTCTGTTCTGCTTTTTGCTATTTCCACAGCTTGTCCGCCGTCTTCTGCCCAAATTATCTCTGCGCCAGTTTCGGCAAGTATTTCGTTCATTAGCATACGGTTCATTTCTTCGTCTTCTGCCACCATTATTTTTTTACCATTGAGTGTAACTTCGGCATCATCCGACGAGCCAGAAGCTCCGTATTCATCAGCTGTGTTGAGTTCGGGGTCGTAAGGAAGGGTAAAGAAGAATGTGCTGCCTTTGCCTTCTTCGCTTTCTACCCACATTTTGCCGCCGAGTAGTTCCACAAGTTTCTTAGATATGGCAAGTCCAAGACCTGTGCCTTGTTGGTTTTTGTCGCCTTTTTGTTCTATTTGCCCAAAACGTTCAAAAATCATATCCAATTTTTCTTTGGGCATGCCTTGTCCAGTGTCTTTTACGTAGAATAGCAGTTCTTCGGGAGTGTTGAAACGGTAACCAAATTCGATGAAACCTTTGTCGGTAAATTTCATTGCGTTGGTTATCAGGTTGTTTATAACCTGTTTAAAACGGAACGGGTCGGTTTCGATTTGGAATTCGTCTGATTCTACCGAGTTCTTAACGGTAAAGCCAATTCCCTTTTCTTTGATGTTATTTATCTGATATTGCGAAATATAGATTTCGTTCATCATTGGGTTGAGGGGCGATTTGCGAGGCTTAACTTTCAATTGACCTGCCTCAATTTTAGAGATGTCGATAATGTCGTTGATGAGGTTGAGAAGGCTCTTGCCGCTGCTTACAATGAGGTCTAAGTATTTTGCCTTAGAACCTGTAAGTCCGCTTGTTTTTGCCAAAAGCTCTGAAAATCCGATAATTGAGTTCATCGGGGTGCGAATTTCGTGGCTCATGTTGGCAAGGAATGCCGATTTAAGTTTGTCAGATTCTTCGGCTTTTTGTTTGGCTTCCAACAGTTCTTTTTCGTATTGTTTGCGTTTTGTGATGTCGCGGATAGTGAATGCGCAACCTCTTACAGTTTCGGTTCGGTATGCGGTTACAGATACTTCCGACATAAACGAACCTCCGTTTTTGGTAAGGCAATCGGCCTCGAATGGGGCGGCAGTGTATTTGCAAGTGCCTGTTTCGCGTTGTTTTACAACTTCGGCTTCCACATCTGCCACTTTGTCTTTTGGAACCAGCAGTGTTAATGCCGATGCACCTACAACTTCGTCTTGACGGTATCCTGTGAGGTTTTCGGCAGCGGGATTGAGTGACTTGATTCTGAGTTTTTCGTCGGTGATAATCAGGGCGTCGAATGCCGCAATGCTTGCTTTGGTGAATATTTCGTTGGTAGATTTTTCTTGCTGTTCGGCTTTTAAACGCTCCGCCTCGGTGGTGGCAATGAGTTTTGTCATTTTGTCGAACTCGTGATATAGGTCGGCTACGTCGTCGTGGTTTTTGGGTAAGTCGATGTTGAGCGTATAGTCTTTATTATCGTTGGCTTTTTTGATATGTTCGGTGAGTTTATTGATGGGGTCGGAGAGGGGTTTTGAAATCAAGCGCGAACTAATTAGCATAATTATCAAGGTAATAACCGCAGTGCCTATAAGCATGGCTATAAAATAGTGCAGTTTGCGAGTAGAAAGCTCGGCAGTGGATATTTCAACATATACCGATCCCACAATGTCTTTGTCTAAGATGCATGGTTTTGTAATGATGAGGTATCCGTCAACGAAACGCGAAGTGCTTTTGGGTTCAAAAGTGGGCGGCGGGTTAAAGTCTTTGTTGTTGGCGTAAGTGTGGCTATAAAATTGTTTTTGGTCGGCATCGTAAAACTGCACAAACTCAATAGCAGGGAATGATTTGTATTTTTCGCACCTAACTTTGAGGTCTTCTATCTGCCGCAAAGGGAGACAGCCCACTCCATCATCGGCAAACATTTTGGTGATGCCTTCAAATTTGTTTTCAAAGTCGTCTTTGTTGGCAGTGCTCAGTACGGTTGTGCCGCAAATGTAGCATAGTATTGCGCAAATTATTACCGCTACGGTTACTCCGATGGTAATTTTGCTTTTTATCGGTAGGTTAGCAAAAGGATTCATGATGTGTCTGTTTAGTCTCTTTTTTATTCAACATATTGGTGACCGGGGCTCAGAAGCGTAGCTCTAAACATTAATCCGGAATCTATAATAGTCTCTTTTTTAAATAGATAGTCGGTGCTTGCTGCTTTTTGTTCTATAAAAAACATGCAGCCGTAATTTAATAAATTTTTGTTATTCGACAGCGTTAAAATCTTCATTTTTTTTAGTTTTCCTTCTAATTTTTCGTTAGAGATGTTGGCAGTGTGGTCAATGAAGATTACTTGCGCATCTTCGATATTAGTTTGGTCGGTGTAGATGCGTATAGAAATAGGTTTGTCGTTAAATTTCTGCGATTTAAGTTCGTTGGTAATGTTGTCTAAGGGGTCGGGTGAATTGGCTGCTATATATATAATAAAGGTGTCCTGTGGAAGAGGCTCAGGCCAATATACATAGTGGGCAAATTTCAGAATATTCTGATAATCAAACGTTTGCGCCTTTGTGATATTAGGTAGCATACTGAGCGTTGCAACGGTAATATAGAATAGTAGTCTTTTCATTATTGAGAGATATTCTTATTGTTTTCGTCGTTGTTATTGTTTTCGTTGTTGTTATTCTTAGTGTAGCTTTCTAATTGAGTTTCAAGGTTTTTAACTTTGGTTTTGAGGTTAGCCTCAATTTTGCGGAACTTGGTGATACGTTTTTCGAGTTCGCGCTTAAAGAATGCTTCTGATGCAGATGCCTTGTCAAATTTTTGACGGTTTTCTACATTCTGACGCTTAGAGTCAGTAAGTTCGCGGTTGAGCTGTTCGATATCTTCGGTAAACTGCTTGATCTGTTTTTTCATGTTTTTAGATTCTTCGCTTACCGATGTGTATTGCTTTTGTATTTTGTTGAGTTCTTCTTCGGTGTTGAGCTGTGTGGTAACGTCGAATGCAAGACAGAGAATTTTTTCTACTGAGTTGTCGGAATTGTAGATGGGCACAAGTATGTTTTTGATCTTGCGTATCGAATTGTTGATTTTAAATTCCGAAACGTAGGTTTCGGTGCTGCCCTGCTTAACGCTGTCCCAAACGCGCTTAAAGTCATCGTATTTGGCAAGTGTTAATTGCAATATTTCGTAGATGTTTTTGCGCTTTATATCGTTGACATCCAATGTGTAACGTAAACAGAACTTTCGGTTGGCATCTAAGGTTTCGCCTTTGAGACTAAATACTGCGCTCATAATGGTGCGGTTGAGGGCGTATTGAGTTTTTTCTATTTGCGATAGTTCGTATTGCGATGTTTCTACAAGGCTTGTAAGGGTTTCGATTTCGCTGCGGAGGTTGGCTTCTTTTTCTTCCATCTGTTTTGATTGCAGACGCGACTGTTGAAGTAGCTCGGCTGTTTGTTCGTTGATTTTTGCGTTGGCAATGGTTGATGCCACGTTTTCAGAGATACGTTCAACAAACGATATTTGAAATTGTTCAAATTCTTTAAACGATGCAAATTCCATTACACCATAAAGCGTATCGTTGTAGACAAGGGGCACAAACATTATGGCTTTGGGCTTAGCCTTGCCAAGACCCGAACTGATGTCAGCATAGTTGTCGGGTACATTGTTGAGCACAATAGTGTGTTTTTCCATTGCGCAGGCACCTATAAGACCTTCGTCTAATTGCAATGTGCGCTTATGAAACCTTTCGTGCCCAAATGCAAATACTCCATAAAGTTCAAGTACTTCTTTGTTTGGGTCGTTGGGGTCTTTAGTGCGAATGAAAATACCGCCTTGGTTTACATTAATATAAGGCACAAGGTTGTCGATAACGGCGTTGCTAAGCTTATGAATGTCCGAAACGCTGTTTCGCAGGATATCACTAAATATAGAGTGTCCTTCGGTAGCCCATTGAGTGCGTTTTTCTTCGGCAATACGTTTTTGTTCTTTTTCGCGAGTTTCTATCATGCTGTCGCGCATTGAAACAAGGGCTGTGCCTATTGAGTTGTTTTTTATAGATACCTTATATTCAGCGTCTAAGTTGCCATCTCGTATGTCGGATGCAAATTCGGCGGTTTGTTTTAGCGAGTTGGTGAGCGAGTGGAGCGACCGCAATATTGAATCAAATTCTGTGGTGTGCAAAGCCTGAGTGTTAGAGTTTGTTTCTATTTCAAAATTACCTCCGGCAATTTTTTTAACAATATCGCGGAGTGCGGTGAGAGGCTTGGTTATGTATCCCGAAATAATTATTACTGCTATTATAAAGATAGTGAGCAGCAAAAACGAAATTATTACAGCCGAACCTTCTGCTTTTAATTGGTCGGCTTTGAGCGATATTGATGGGGTGATAGTAATCTGTGCAAAAAAATCGTTTGTGGATGGTATCGAGATTCGTTTGTTGTGAATATAGACGCTTTGATTGTCGTTTTCGGCAAGATTGGTTTCAATATCAGCTGAAAGATTTTCGCCGGTTTTTTCCATAATATTATATTGCTCCTCGGTAAAACGCAGAGTTTCTGTTATATAGTGGTTTTGAAACTCTTTTTTGCGCGAGTAGAATATTTTGCCGTTTTTGTCGGCGATAATTACGTGTTGGTCTGACGGTATCAGCTCGTCGAGTATGTTTCGATAATATTTCAGGTCGATGTCGGCGCCAATTACACCGGCAAATTTATCTTTGTGAAAAAACGGAATAAGGCACACAAGCGTGTTGGTGATTTCTCCATCGATGTCGAGTGCGAGAATTTTTGACGCAAGGTCGTGCTTAGTGTCGCGATAAAGGTCGTAAACCTCTGAGGATGTGGCGAGTAAGTCGTTGGTGATTTCTGGTGTGTCAGTGTTTTCGTGACGTGTAATTTTGCCATACCATCCAATAGGGAATCCGGGATTTGTGTTTACCAGCAGACTGTCGCTATTGGTGAGAATATACGGTTCGGAAATTATAAAAACAGACTTAATGGTCTGATCTTTTTGTAGATACAACGACAGAGTGCTTACCGATATGTCTCTTGCTGCATTTCCTGTCTGCTGAATAAGAGCCGAAAGAGCATTGGCTTGTGCGTTGAGGTTGAATATCGTGGTGTTGAGTTGTTTTTCAAAAAACACAGTATATTTATCGGTGGTGATATTGTTTTGTTGCCGGCTGTAATCCGACAGTCTTTGGTCTACAACTTTGTGAAACACAAACAACACAGCGGCACACAGCAGTATAGCGGCAATAGATGCCGACATTACTACTTTCCATCTAATAGTGTTTAGTTTGTTATTTCTTGTTTTGTCGTTTTCCATTGTTGGTATGGTTTGCTACTTGTTTAAAAATTGTTGGTCGGTGAGTTTTTCGTTTTCTCTTTTCAACTTTTCAATCTCCTTTTTGTATTTTTTGATTTCGGCGTTTTGAGCAGCGTTTTCTTTTTCGAGTTTTTGAATCCGTTGCGAATAATCGTCGAGGCGTTTGCCTTCCTCGTGTAGTTTAAAGAGGTTTTTGGCGTTTTCTTTTACATACGAAATAGTGCTTGCAATATCTTCGGCAAGGTGCTCGATAAATTTTATGCGGTAATCTTCAAACTTGTCGGTGCGGCAGAGTTCGATTATACCATAAATTTCGTCTTTGAGCATAAGCGGCACTACAATAAGGTGTCCCGGTTTTGTGAATCCAAACCCCGAGCCAATTTTTATGTAATCGGCGGGAATATCGTCGATTATTTGAATATTTTTTTCTACAGCGCATGTTCCCACAATGCCTTCGTAGAGGCTGATTTTTTTCTGAACAAATTTTTTGTGGTCGGCGGCGTATGTGGCTTTCATTTCGAGGTGAATGTCGGTAGGATTGTCGTCCACATAGATGTACATGGCTGCGTAATTGGCTGCCATATAGTGTATAAGGTTGCGAGTGGTTTCGTCGCAGAGAGTGTCGATATTGTTGTTGTTTTTGCGCAGAATGTCGCCAAACTCGGCAAGACCGATGTTGATTTTGTCTTGAATTTCGTCGGCTTCGCGGCGCTTTTTGTACGATTCGTATTGCTCTTCAAGATTTTTCTTCATGTTGATGAGCGATATGCCAAGTTCGTCGTTTTCGCTTAGTAAGGGCAACTCTTTTTGTGTGTTGCCGCTGCCAATATCTTGTGTAAAAAGCTGTTTTTGTTTCAGATTGTTGATAAACAGGGCTAATTTTTTAGCCATCACGTTCATTTCGCTGTTGCTGTTTTCGTTGATGTCGGGCGGTGTGAGGTCGCCTTTGAGCATTTTTTCGAGATAGCCGTTCATCTTTTCTATCGGGTGGTTTACCGACGAGAATAGTATCAAGAAGAATGTTAAGCCTATTATAATAACCGAAATCTGCACCACAGCCACTATAGTGTTGGTTTTTTTCTTTTTTTCGGCACGCAGAATGTCGGATTCAAGAATAAGCTCATCAATATCGTTTTGCATGGTTTTGATTTGTGCCACAGCTTCGCCCTTGAATCCGTCGTTGTTGGCAAGACCAAGAAGCAACTGCTTAGAAAACACAAGGTTAAATGTCATTCGATATTCCGACAGCTGATCCATCAGTTTCGACATCTGATACTTTATCAAAATATTGCCTGTGTTGGTAGATTTTAGGATATTGTTGATGCCGTCGATTTGCTTGTTGAATTTTTCGTAATACTCTATGCTGCTGTTGTCTAAGAATGCTTTTTCGTTTTTGCAAGCTTCGTCAAACATTTTGCTCATGCCTGCGAGAGTAAACTGAAATAGGGTTTTGCGCACAGTGTTGCGGTCGGTATTGAGGCGGCCGGCGTCTTCGATGAGTGCGTTGATGTCTTCTTTGGTTTTGGCTATTTCTTTAATTTTGCTTTGATAGTTGTCGAACTCTTCGCGCAGTATCGATATTGATTGAACTGTTTTGCGGTTGAGCTCGGGCTCTACTTCTGATAATGTGTTGATTCCCTTGTCGATACGGGTGCACAGCTTGTTGATTTCCGACATAAGCGTGTCTTCTTTCTCTTTGTTTCGGGTAGAAGAGTAAAGACCGAAGAGTTCGTATTGCAGGTTACGGATTTCGCCGAGTTCGTTTTTCATTGTGGTTTCGGTTTTGTAACTTGCGTCTATTTTATTGTAGTTGATAGTCAGATATATAAACGACAGTCCTGTAAGTACGGCGTATGCCGCAAAACAGATGAGCATTATTCTGAATTTAAATTTTACCGATAACTGTTCGGGTGTGTTCATTTTGCCGTTTTTTATTTCTTAATATTAATAATTTGCAATTACAAAGGTAGCAAATATATTAGATAAAAACAAACATCTTGCCGTTTTGAGCAGAGTTTTATCTTGCTTTGTTTTGTTACAAAATTAACAAATTGTTTAATATATATATTATTTTACAAAAAATTTTGCAGAAAAAAATTGAAAACGTATTTTTGAACCCGAAAAATTATGTAGCAATTTTTTTATTAACACACTGATTATGTTTACCAAAGAATTAATTTCAAAGTTTGAAACTACTCCCACACCTTTTTATTATTATGATTTGTCGCTATTGCGCCGCACGCTTGACACTCTGTTTAAGGCGGCAAGCAAATATGGCTACAAAATTCATTATGCCGTAAAAGCTAATGCCAATCCAGTAATTTTAAAAACCATTTGCGAATATGGGTTTGGAGCCGACTGCGTTAGCGGCAACGAGGTTCTAAAGGCTATTGAATGTGGTTTTAGCCCGTCGAAAATTGTATTTGCCGGAGTTGGAAAATCCGACAAGGAGATCAACGATGCCTTGGCTCACGATATTTTTTGTTTCAACTGCGAATCTATACAAGAAATTCAGGTAATCAATCAGTTGGCTTTGCAGTGTGGCAAAATCGCGCGTATTGCCCTCCGTCTTAATCCCGGAATCGATGCCCACACCAATAAATGTATCAACACCGGATTGGAAGACAGCAAGTTTGGTATCAACTTCAACTACTTAGAAGATGTGGTTAAAGAGGTTATGGTGCTAAAAAATATCAACCTTGTGGGTATTCATTTCCATATCGGTTCGCAAATTCTTGATTTAGAGCCCTACCGCCTATTGTGTCAGCGTAGCAACGAGATGCAGCAAAAATTGCAATTGTTGGGACTCAACTTGCCCGAAATCAACCTCGGAGGCGGCCTCGGCGTTGATTATTACAATCCCGACCAAAATCCGATTCCCGATTTTGAAAACTTGTTAGATACAATTCATCAAAATCTTGACGTTCGCGAAGGTCAAAAAGTTCATTTTGAGTTTGGTAGAGCCGTAGTTGCGCAATGTGGCACAATGATTGCTCGTACTTTGTATACCAAGCCGGCAAGCAAAACCACGTTTGCAATAGTAGACGCTGGATTCAACGACTTGATTCGTCCTGCTCTTTACGGTTCGTATCACAAAATCGAAAATTTAACTTCGACTTCAAACGAAACCGATACTTACGATGTGGTAGGTCCTATTTGCGAATCTACCGACGTATTTGCTCAGGGCTACAAGCTGCCCGTTACTCAACGTGGCGACTTAATTGCTTTCCGTTCGGCGGGAGCATACGGCGAAATTATGGCTTCGCGCTACAATCTGAGAGATTTGGCAAAGGCATATTTTTTTGAATAAATTTTTTGAGGTAACAGAAAATTAATAAATTTGTAGCAAAATAAATTACGTAACATTCTAATGTTTATCAGTATGAAAAAAACATTTTTTTCATTTATCGTTGTGATTGCGGTACTTGCGGGCTCTTTATGTTTAACCAAAACAGCGTCTGCTCAAGACGATATTAACATTGGAATGGCCGAATCAATGGTGTTTAACGAAGACTTTTCGTCGGCAATTTCGCTCTATAAAAAAATGATTGAGATGGAGCCCGACAATGGTCTTTACCATTTTCAACTCGGTTTCTGTTACCTCAACACTTCTGCTAAAAAAGATTCTTCGATAAGCGAGTTTAAAAAAGCATACAGCACCTACAAACCAAAACAGCGCAAGGGTACTCAAGGTATCGAAACCGAATTTTATCTTGGACGTGCTTATCGCGTTAATGATTCTATCGACCAAGCACTTAGCACTCTCGAAAGACTGAAACGCCGCGTTTCTAACAAAAGATTTCTTGAAATTATCGACAAAGAAATCGACCTCTGCAACCTTACCAACGAAATGAAAAGTCATCCCGTGGAAATTCAGGTGCAGAATCTTGGCGCTATTGTTAATAGTGAGTTTTCTGACCACAGCCCTGTGCTTACCGCCGACGAATCGATGTTGCTCTTTACTTCGCGCCGCCCGTACAAAGGTCACGAGATAGAAGCCGACGACCAATACGATGAAAACATCTACATGTCGCGCAAATTAGAAACCGGCACATGGTCGGCACCCGAGCCGCTCAACGATAAAATCAATACCACTGAACACGAAGCTACTGTGTCGCTATCTTATGATGGTTCAGAACTTTATATCTATCGCGAAGATGATAATGGTACTCTGTTGCTGTCGAAATTTAATGGCGATGATTGGTCAGAGCCTATTCCTCTCAACGAAAACATCAACACCAAATACCGCGAAACTGGTGCGTGCTTATCTACCGATGGTCAAAAGTTGTATTTTGCAAGCGACCGTCCGGGTGGATTGGGCGGATACGATATTTATGTATCGCAACGTCAGCCCGATGGATCGTGGGGCGTAGCAACTAACCTTGGCGATGCTATTAACACTTCAGAAGATGAAGAGGGTCCGTTTATACTTCCCGACAACTCAAAACTCTATTTTAGTAGCAAGGGACACAGAGGTTTAGGTGGATACGATATTTTTTATAGCGATGCTACCGAGTTTGGCACTTGGTCGCGAGCAGTAAACGCTGGTTTCCCAATTAATACTGCCGAAGACGATGTATTTCTCTTTATTACACCTACAAGTGCGCGTTCGTATTTTGCATCGGAGCGCAAAGATGGCATCGGCAGGTCCGACATTTATGTAATGGGTCTTCCCTCTGTTATGGAAACCGAGCTTACCGTTGTAACAGGTTTGGTTGGTGTGTGCGAAGGCAAAGTGCCCGAAAGCCTTATCACCATTCGTGATAATAGCCTTGGCATAACAAATACCGCAGTGCCCAACAAATCTACTGGCAAATATATCTTTATTGGCCGCCGCGCTCACAACTATACTATCACTGCTTCGGTAGATGGCAAGCAAGTTTATGCCGAAACTTTCGACATTGCCGCCAACGCCGACGATCAAATTACTTATAAGACAATTCAGCTCGACCCCGAACACAATTGTCCCGAGCCTCATGTGCCATCAGAAGAGCCTGAACACATTGCTGGTAAATTCTACGACGAAAATGGTGTAATGTACGATTGCCTTGCCGAAATCGAAGATATTTCGTTCCCCTTTGGCGATGCTAAGGCTCTCAAACCGAATGCAAGTCTTGATACACTTGCTAAGTATTTGAAAAACAACCGTGATGCCGTTGTAGAAATTAGAGCTTATTGCGATGCCAAAGGTAGTGCAGAATTTAACCTTAAGCTGTCGAAAAAGCGCGGACAAGTGGTCTACAACTATTTGCTTCAGCATGGTGTTCAACCTAAACAAATGATTGTTAATGGTTTGGGCGAAGAAAACCCAATTTCGTTTAATATTATTAATGGCGAATACGATGATGAATCCAAGGCTTACAACCGCCGTGTTGAGTTTAGAATGAAACAGCAGGGATCAAAAGAGACTCTGTTGATACGACCGCTTACCACTGTTCCCGACAAGTATCTCAACCCGCTTTATCAAAAGGATTACGAAAAAGCACCGGGTACGCCGGAATCTGAAATTTAAAACAAGCGATGTTGCCACGATATGCAGAAGTAATATTACCGATTCCGCTGCCAAACCTTCTAACATACGTCATTCCCGACAATATGATAGAGCAATGCACACCGGGATGTCGTGTTGTTGTTCCGTGTGGCAAGTCAAAATTGTATTCGGGTATTCTCTGCAATATCACCGATAAAAAACCTGATTCGTACGAAATTAAGGAGATTGTGGAACTCTTAGACCAAACTCCTGTGGTAACTCCTTATCAGATAAAGTTTTGGTATTGGATTGCCAATTATTATATGTGTACAGTAGGAGAGGTGTACCGCGCTGCATTGCCCTCGGGAATGAAATTAGAAAGCGAAACCATCCTTTACCGCACTACAAAAGCTGCTGATTATAACTCGTTGAAACCTAAGGAACTAATGCTTCTTGGCGCGTTCAACGACAAGGTTACCGAAATACCAATGTCGAAAGTGGGAAAGATTATTTCTGCTAAAAACTATATTTCGGTGGTTAACAACCTTATCGCCAATGGTTATTTGGTGCCCGACCGCATTATAGAAGAAAAAATTAAGCCAAAAACCGAAAAGTTTGTTTCGCTTCACGATAGCTTTACTCTTGAAATCCAATTCAAAGGACTTTTCGACGACCTTGAACGCCGTGCTCTTAAGCAGTTGCAAGTGCTAATGGCATATCTTGCAGGCGCAGGTGTAAAAATCGAAAACGGTGAAATTAAATGCCGTGGCGAAATATCTCGTCAAAAATTGTTGAGCAATTCCGACCTTTCGCCTGCCGCACTTTCGGCTTTGATTCAAAAATCCGTTTTTGTTGAAACCGAACGAGAGGTTAGCCGAATAGAAAAATACGATGGCGAAATAGAACTTTATCACGACCTTACGCCTCAACAGCAAACTGCTTTTGACCAAATTGAAAACCATTTTGCCGAAAAAAACACTGTGTTGCTTTATGGTATAACGGGAAGCGGCAAAACTGAAATATATATCAAACTGATTGATAAACTGTTAGCACAAGGAAAGAATGTCCTTTACCTTTTGCCCGAAATTGTGCTTACTTCGCAGATTATTAGGCGATTGCAAAAGGTTTTTGGAAATTTGGTTTGTATTTATCATAGCAAAATGTCGGATGCTGAGCGGTCCGAAATTTGGAAAACTCTTATTTCGGGCGACGAACCAAAACTGATACTCGGTGTGCGTTCGTCGATTTTTTTGCCTTTCAAAAACCTTGGTCTTGTGATTGTGGACGAGGAGCACGAAACTTCGTTTAAGCAATTTGACCCTGCACCGCGCTACCATGCACGCGATTGTGCCATTGTGCTTGCGCAGATAATGGGTGCTAAGGTGCTTTTGGGGTCGGCTACGCCTTCGTTAGAATCGTTTTTTAATGCCAAAAGCGGAAAATATGGTCTTGTGGAGCTTACCAAGCGTTTTTCGGAGCATGGACAACCGCAATATCTGATTGTAAATACATTAGAGGCTGCTAAACGCCGTCAGATGAAATCGCTGTTTTCGCCGCAACTTTTGGGCGAGGTGAAAACATGCATCGAAAACCACGAACAGACATTATTATTTAGAAACCGCCGAGGATTTTCGCCTTACGTTGAATGTCAAACTTGCGGATGGATTCCCGTTTGCGAAAACTGCGACGTTAGCCTTACTTACCATAAGCGCGACAACCGTCTTGTGTGTCATCATTGTGGTTATAGCATCGAAATGCCGCATCATTGTATGGCGTGTGGCGATGTATCGTTAAAGACTATGGGTTTTGGAACCGAAAAAATTGAGGACGAAATAAAACTCTTTTTCCCCGAAGCCCGTATTTCAAGATTGGATTCGGATGTTACCACATCGCGGTCGCGTTACGAAAAAATTATTTCGGATTTTGAGGATGGCAATATAGATATTCTTGCTGGTACGCAGATGATTTCAAAAGGCTTTGATTTTAAAAAGCTTAGACTTGTGGCAATACTCAATGCAGATAGTATGTTGAATTATCCTGATTTTAGAGCCGAAGAACGTGCATATCAGTTGATTACACAAGTTGGAGGTCGCGCCGGACGTTCGCAACTCAAAGGCAAGGTGCTTATTCAGACAAATAACGCCGAACATCCTGTATTTCAAGATATTATTTCAAACAATTATATGCTAATGTATAATCGTTTGATAGCCGAGCGCAGCAAATTTCTTTATCCGCCGTTTACAAGGTTGATAAAGATACAATTGAAGCACAAAGAACCGCATTTGCTTGATTCTGAGGCGGATCGTCTTGCCGGAATTCTTCGTAATTCGTTTGGCGCAGGTGTGCTTGGTCCCGAATACCCGCTTATAAGCCGTATTCAAACACTATATATAAAGGAGATAATGCTGAAAATAAGCCGAACCCATTATGGCGACGCTGCCAAAAAGATTATCACCGATGCAATAGGATATGTAAAGTCAACCGCAACGCACGCGGGATTAATAACCGCTGTAAATGTTGACCCTGTTTAACGAAATTTATTAAAACATCATAAAACGTTATCAAAAATGAGATTATCATCAAGAATCAACAGAGTGGCCGAATCGCAGACGCTTGCGATGAGCCAAAAGAGCAACGAACTAAAAGAGCAAGGTATCGACGTTGTGAACCTGACCGTTGGTCAGCCCGATTTTTTCACACCCGACAACGTTAAGGAGGCTGCCAAAAAAGCCATCGACGAAAATTACTCTTTCTATTCGCCCGTACCGGGTTACAAAGATTTGATTAAGGCAATTAAAGGTAAATTTAAACGTGAAAACAATCTTGAATATGCTGAAAATCAGATTGTAGTATCTACCGGTGCAAAACAGTGCCTTGCTAATGCTATGCAATGCCTTTTTCAAGAGGGCGACGAGGTGATAATTCCCACACCTTATTGGGTTTCGTATATCGAACTTGCACACTTGTGCAACGCTAAGCCTGTGATTATCGAAGGCAAACCCGAAAATTATTACAAAATTACTCCTGAGCAGCTTGAGAAGGCTATCACTCCAAAAACTCACGGCTTTATTCTCAATGCTCCGTCTAACCCCTCGGGAAGCATTTACACCAAAGACGAGCTCAAAGCTCTTGCCGATGTGCTTGCTAAATATCCCGAAATCGCTATTATTTCTGACGAAATTTACGAACACCTCAATTATGTTGGCAAACACGAATCTATTGCTCAGTTTGCTAATGTTTACAATCAAACAATTGTAATCAACGGTCTTTCAAAGGCTTACGCTATGACTGGCTGGCGTCTTGGCTATATGGCTGGTCCTGTTGAGGTGGCTAAAGCTTGCAAAAAACTTCAAGGTCAAACCACTTCGGGAACATGTTCTATCACACAACGTGCTGCTATTGAGGCTCTTAATGGCGACCAATCTATCATCGCTAAAAACAACGAGGTGCTTGTAAAACGCCGCGACCTTATGGTAAAATACCTCCACGAAATTCCGGGTGTAAAACTCAATGTGCCTCCTGCCACATTCTACACATTCCCCGATTTTTCGGCTTACTATGGCAAAAGTTACAATGGCAAGGTTATCAAAGGATCTGACGATCTTTGCGACTTCCTTCTTAATGTGGCTCACGTGGCAACAGTTGCCGGTAGCGCATTTGGCGTAGATGCTTGTATACGTATGAGTTACGTTGTTGACTTCCCCCGTATCGACGAGGCTTTCAAACGTATCAACAAGGCATTGGCATTGTTGAAATAATTTTTATTCCATATTTATTTGTAGAGACGTGCCATGGCGCGTCTCTACATTATTATTACACGTCTCTACATTTTTTTATAACATCTTAAATAAACCACCTATGAAAAGATTTTTATTTATTCCAACCTTTGCTTTGTTGCTTAGTATTAATGCACAAGCACAATTTGCACCACAAATACAAATTCCCGATGGTGCTAAACCTTTAGCTACCAATATCAGCCCAAACTCATATCCTTTTATATTAAAAGACAAAAAAGTAGCATTCTCGCTTAATGCTCCCACTGCCAACATGGTTCAAGTGGATATCTGTGGCAAAAAGTATGATATGACCAAAAACGACAAAGGCGTATGGTATGTTGAAATTCCTGAGCAAGTGCCTGGTTTTCATTATTATGCGTTGGTAGTAGACGGCGTTTCTGTTAATGACCCTGCCTCCGAAACTTTCTATGGTTGCGGCAAAATGATGAGCGCAGTGGATATTCCCGAAGATAATACCGAAGATTTTGAAATTCAGAACGTTGCCCACGGTCAAGTATCTATCCACAACTATTATTCAAAGGTAGATAACGAATGGCGTCCGCTGTGGGTGTACACTCCGGCAGGCTATTCCGACGACTTTAAAAAGCGTTACCCCGTAGTTTATATTCAGCACGGTGGCGGCGAAGACCATCGAGGATGGGTTCAACAGGGTCGTTTGGCAAATATTATGGATAATCTTATTGCGTCGGGTCGTGCTGTGCCAATGATTGTGGTATGTGCCAACGGAAATGTTAAAAAACGCGTTTCGGGTTATCCAGCTTATTCTGCACAGGGAATGCAATCCTTTAAACAAGAGATGGTTGAAAACATCGTCCCCTTTGTTGATAAAAACTTCCGTACCAAAGCCGACGCTCAAAACCGAGCCATGTGCGGATTGTCGATGGGAGGGGGGCAGTCGTTTTACGTTGGATTGCTTACGCCCGAAGTGTTTGCAAATGTGGGTATTTTTTCCACAGGAATGTTTGGCGGAATACAGGGTTCGGCTAATTTCAACCTTGAAAAAGAGTGCCCCGGAATACTTACCGACACTAAAAAATTCAACAGTCAACGCAAGGTGGTTTACATCAGTTGTGGCGAGCAAGACCCCCGCATCACATACAACAAAGCCGTTGTTAAAACAATGCAAGATGCAGGTGTAAATGTGGTTTTCAACTCTTTCCCTGGCGATCACGAATGGCAACCGTGGCGTAAATCTATTCGCGATTTTGCACAGAAACTATTTAAATAAGGTGTATTTGTTTTAAAAAAAGTCAAAAAATTGTGTTTGCCAATACGCAAATATTTTGTAACTTTATTGGCAGATATTTTTTGTAAAATCATGGACAAAAGCCCAAAGAAAGAGACCATTATTGGCAATATGATGAAGGTTCTTGTACCCCTGGTATTCTTTTTGGTATTGGGGGTGAATCTTACTTTGTTTTTGATTATTCGCCATAGCAACAAGGATTCACTTAGTCAGGCGATGGACGAAATGGTCAAGAATAATGCCGATTATATATCTAAGCATTTCGAAAACGTTGTATTACAGTTAGAAATGCTTTCGGAGTTTCGCTCTACTCAGCGTATTAACGATACTGTCAGCCTTGGTATGATGCAATTGCTTGTAGACAAAAGCGAAGGTTGGTTTCATTACGGCGGCTTTTCTAATTACGAAGGTTATACCATTACCACACTTCCCGACACCAACCATACATTTAAAATCACCCCGAAGATTATAAAGATGGTTACCAAAAATCGTTTTTTTGTATCCGATCGTCGTCCTGCACGTGATGGTAAGGGTGATGTTTTTATTATTCATGCGCCGTTTATGCAAAAAGATACTATGACAGGACTTGTTTCGGTAGCTTTGGATGCGCAGCGGGTTAGCGATTTGGTGTGCAACAAAAAAGTGCTTGGCGATGGTGTTGGAATGATAGTTACAAGCGATTCGGCACTTGTGCAAGCTTCTAATGTGCATCCTGAATGGATTAATAAGTTTAAGCTTACCGATTCTTCTATCTACAAAGGGCTTGATATTATTGGCAAAGAGATAACGGCAGGTCACGATTTAGAATATCCTATGGATATTGAGCATCCTTCTGGCGAAAGGTTTGCTTTGCTTTGGCGGAAAATCGATTATACCAACTGGCACTATGTATTTGTGATGCCTGTGCAAACGTTAAAAAACCGCAACATGATATTAATCAGGTTGTTTTATATTTTTGTGCCGTTGGCAATTATTCTTTTTGCTGTGGTGCTTTATTGGCTTGTTTCTAAGTATGTTAACAGACCAGTGCAATATCTATTGAAAGCAACAGAGTATTTTGCGGCGGGAAAACTATACAAGGTGTCCGAAATACGTTCTTTGCGCAACGATGAGATAGGTAAGATGCTTGACGGTATTGCAGAAATGTCGCGCAAATTGCAGTCGATAACCTCTGACATACGCACCAAGGCTGCTTTGATTGTGAGTGATAGCCGAGAACTCAACACCTCGGCAGAGAATATTTCAGAAAGCGTGGCTAACCAGTCGATGGCAGCCGACGAAATTAATGCTGTAATGGGGTTAATGCAAGAATCTATTTCGCGAAGTTCGTTGTATGCGGCTGATACACAGCGTACAAGTGAGCAAATTGTTGGTAGTATGAATTCGGTATCGCAGGTTATTGCCAAATCGCTTGAAAGTACAAAACAGATTACCGAAAAAATCCATGTTATCAACGAGATAGCCTCTAAAACCGACCTTCTTGCTATCAATGCTGCAGTAGAAGCTGCCAAGGCTGGCGACGAAGGAAAAGGCTTTGCTGTGGTGGCAGGTGAAATTAAAAAACTTGCAGAACGCTGTCGCGCTGCCGCCGTAGAAATCGACGAAGCCGGCGCCGATAACATTCAAATTTCGGAACGTGCTTATAAACAGTTTGGACTTTTACTCCCTGCGGTAAATGCGGCAGGCGAAAAAATTTCGTCTATAGCCGCTACTATTAAAGAAGAGGAAGAAAGTTCGCAGCAGATATTAGCATCTATTCAGCAGCTTGCCGAAATTGCAGCCAATAACTCAAATGCCGCTGATGCTATGCTCAAAAAGGCTGAAGTTTTTTCTGAGTATGCCGACGGACTTGTTGAGGTTGTCAACTTTTTCAAAAGCGAAGAATCTGACCGCGCGTTGGCTATTAAACGCCAACTCGAAACTCATTTGGCAGAGCTCGAACGGCTCAAGGATGAATATAATGCAAGATGTTTTATTGAAAATACTGATATCAAAAATAATATAAACGACAATAATACAACCACTTAATATAGTTATTATGGCAAAATCCGGTATATTTCACCACCGAGGACGCAGTCTTTGGGTAAAGTTGACTTTGATTTCAATTCCCATAGTGGCGTTGATTATTATTTTCTCTGATTATTATATCTTTAAATCGTCGTACGATAAAAACAGGGAAACTATTCATAGTATGGGTTTGCAAATGCTTGAAATTCAAAGTAATAACATTTCTAACTATATTTATGGTTATGTTGATGAATTGAAACTAATTGCAAGTCAGTCGTCCAAAAAGTTTAATCCCGAGCGTGTTATTCAGGCTTCGCAAGTTTTGGTAGATGATAATGATGAAAAATATCGTTCTATAAGGCTATCTTTGCCCGATGGTCGGCAATATTTAACCGATTATGGCCTCGATTCTGTTCCCGACCCCGATTGCACATACTATCTTTCAAAGATGAGAAACGATCCAAACCTGAATGTTATGCTAAACATGCCCAAACAGTATGTTGGTGATAGTGCCGTATTTAACGTGTCGGTGGCTATTCGCGATCGCAACAATAAGTGTCTTGGTGTATTAACTGCTGTTATCGACAACGACCGTATAAATTCGTATGTTGCTGATATGGAGATTTCTAAACACGGAATGGGTGCCATGGTAGACGAAAATACCACTCTTATTGCCTATCCAAAACAACAATATATCAACACCTTAAGTTTAAATACGGCAAAATCGGTGGACTTTAAGGGTCTCGATGATTTTTTTACTCAACTTACTAAAAATAAGAGTGTTTCGGGTATCGAGCATTGTGTCAACAATCACGATCAAGATGTTGAAATTTTTTATCACCATGTAGATAAAACCCCTTGGACACTCGGTATTATTGTTGAATCTGAGCAGCTTTACAAGGGCGACCAAGAGATGTTTCTTGTGTTTATTGGCATAGCTGTGGTTACTATTTTGCTGCTGTCGTTGCTGTTGTGGTTGGTAATCAGATTTAGTGTGGTTATTCCCATCAAGGCTGTTAACAATCTGACTCAAGATTTTGCGCAAGGACGTTTTTATTCTACCGCTGCCGACCATATTAAGAGCGATGATGAAATTGGTGAACTTGTCCGCAATGTTAAAAACATGAAAGAACGCCTTTGCTCTGCTATTGAATCTATTCGCAAATACTCTTTAGATACTGCTCATAGTGGTAAAATGCTTGCCGATGTGGTAACAAAGCTTTCTGACGATACTCAAAAACAGGCTGCTGCTGTAGAAGAGATGTCGGCAGCATTAGAGAATATGGCAATGTCGATTGAACAAAACACCGCCAAAGCTCAAACCGCTTGCGAAACTTCTGAAAGCATTGCCGAAGATGTGCTAACTATTACCAAATCGTCGGCAAGTACTCTTGCTTGTATTCAAAGTGTTATTACTAAGGCTCAGATTATCAACGAGATTACTTCGCGTACCGACCTCCTTGCTATCAATGCCGCAGTAGAAGCTGCCCGCGCTGGCGAACATGGTAAAGGTTTTGCTGTGGTGGCTGCCGAAATCCGAAAACTTGCCGAGCACTGTCAAGAGGCTTCTATTCAAATCAACGAATCAAGTGCGCGAAGCCTTAAGATTACTGAGCGTTCGTCGGATCTTATTGACAAAATTACTCCGCGAATCCGAAAAAATGCCGCTATGGTATCGGATATTGCCAACTCGTGCAACGAACAGTTAGACCGTACGGTTTCGATTAATCACGCTATTCAGCAACTTGTGGATATTACACAATCTAATACTCGTTCGTCGGAATCGATGCTCCGTTCGTCGGAATCTATGATTTCGCTTTGGCATAATCTCAACGAATCGGTTGATTTCTTTAAACTTACCCGCGAAGATCTTGCCTCAAAACAACAATTGCAGAAACTTATCGAAGAACATTCTACCGAGATTCTCCGCCTTAAAACTCAACTCAATGCCGAACTCGAACGCGAAAATCTAAGTTTCAAGACCGCCATTTCTACATTCAAAGAGTTTGATTCAAAGGCAGATAATAAAACAGCCGCAGATAATAAATCCGAAACAACTGACGAAAATCAAAATCATAATCCTGGTTTTGCCATAAAACTCGAAGACGATAACTCTCAACTTGATGAGAGTTTTGAAAAGTATAAATAATGAATAATCAGTATGTTGAGTAGATAGTATCTTATTCTTCCTCAGCTTTGTCGGCTAATCTGCCTTGTGTATTTTCGTTGAATACGTAGCGGATGATGTCGGTTTCGTTGATGAGGATGTTGAAATACTCAAATCGGCTGATTAACAGCACTGTACTGTCTTTTTTGGCTGTGAGTACATTGGCTCCTTGGTCGAGGTTGAGACCTTTGATAATGATGTCGTTTTTAAAGAAATAAGTGTCGTCGCCAAAGGTTTCGTTTACACACAGAGTTCCTTTTAGCACTATCACAATATCTTCGGCTGCTCCGGGAACTGTCGGCATTATTTCATCGCCTTTTTGCAACTGCTTGATGCGGATATGCTCTGCCATCTTAACAAGCAGGTTTTCAGGTACATTGAAGTACATCGGATGCTTTTTGAGCATTTTAACCTTGTCTAACAAGATGGGCTGGTTGTTTGAAAGGTCAGAAAGCAACTGCTGCTTTTTGGGCGACATATTGGTAAGGTAGTCGGAGCACTTTATCGGGTTTTCTTCGTAGATAATTTTTGCTGCCGAAGAGTATACCATTTCATCGGTGTGGTAGAGGCAGAGGAAAATCTCATCAGGCATTTCGCTCTTGCGTATCTTGGTGAGCAGTTCGTCTAAGTTAGACCGTACCCAAAGACTGAGGTCTTTATAATCCATTACGCCAGAGTTTGAACTTGCTGTAGATTTTGACTTGTGTAAACGTCCAAGCAATTCAACTGCCTTGCTTACTGTCCAATTGTCTATTTTGTTGAAGTCGCGTTTGATAATTTCTTTCAAACGGTCGCTAAACGAGTATTTGTTTTGCGGGAAGAAATGGCTTAACTTCTTGATTTTCTGCACTGCCGACATATCGTCGAACAATGGTGAAACTATCTGCTTAACATCTTGCGAAAAGAAGTTGTCGATAATTTCTAATGCAAATATTGTGTTTTTGCCAATGATATTTTTTTGTATCAATGATATAATACGCGGCTCGTAGATAAAGCTGAGCAATAGGAACACTTGCTCAAGGTTGTTTTGTTTCTCAATATCAAGGGCTTGAAACAGTTTGAGCGTGTTTTTCTCGTCTTCAATATCTTCGAGAGCCGACATTATCCAAACAATGTTTTCAACCGTTTCGCTTATTTTTTGTTTAATAGTGTCAACATCCTCTGGCTCAGCCTGATACTTGCAAAAATACATTGCATAGATAATTGCCTGCTGCACCTCGCGGTTTGGATAATTGATATTATGCACAAGGTAGGCACGTGCTGGAGCAGAACCAAATTTTCCGTATAACTCGATAATACGCAGAAGAATAACGGGTTGAACACATTTTTCAAAGTATTCGTTGAGCGCGGGCAACACCTTGTCGCCAATGTCTAAGAGCACTGCGCCGGCTGTGTTGTAATATTCTACCGATTCGAGCAGCGAAATCAGTTTGGCAATCATCTTTTGTGTGCGGAGTTTGCCAGCAAGAGTGATGGCAGCTGATTTAACGTTTTTGTCGGTGCTGTCCAAAAGTCCGAGAATAATATCTTCGTTTAACAAGTTGTCGTCTTGAAACATATATTTCACCAACTTGATTTTGTCCGACACGTATTCCGAAGCGGCGAGAGCATTAAGTTCGTCGGGCTGAGGAGTTTTAATTTCCGAAAAATCAAGATAGTTTTTTGCACGTTCGGCAAGCAGTCGTATTTCGGGACTGTTGGATGTTTCGTAAATTTTTTGGCACGGTGAAGCAATACGGCGTCGCCAAGTGGGGTCGATATTGCGGAGCACAGCCTTGTTTACCACTTCATCATCGCTTTCCAAAAGTGTTCCTGCGTATGCCTCGAGCGAACGTGGATTGGTTTCGGATAGAATTGTTACGGCAAGGTTGGTGAATTTTTGGCTCGATTTTTTGATATATTTTCTGAGCACCTCCGCACCGTACTGGTATTTAGATGTGTCGCGGCGTTTTTCTTTGCTGATGTCGGCAAGTATCTGACGGATATTATCTTTGTAACTTAGGTAAAGGTTTCGCGAAGATATTACCCAAGCCACCAAAACCGGCACAAAGAACCACATGAACCATTTGAAATCGTATTCGCCGCCGATGGTTATAATCTTGTTGACACCCAGTATAAATAATCCCGCAATGGCTGTGCTAAATTGCTGAACCACACCTACTTTGGTTTGAACGGCAAATTTTTCGTTGTCGGGAAGGGGCTGGTAGAGAATGTTGAAAGCTGGGTCGTCGAGGCCTCGGCGCAAAATTCTTTCTTGCGATTTATTTATAGTGATAAGTATCAAAAACAAAAGACATTCCACACCCGGGGCTATACCAATTATGGCGGCAAGTGTTACCACCACCACCATGGCTATTGGCAATATCATTAAGCCTAATTTTACTCCATAACGGCTAAGCAAACGACTTGAAAAATAGGATATTACAAATTCGCCAATTTTTAATCCCGCATATACAAGTGCCAAATATTGCGAAATGTTTTCGGGTGCGATATGTATTTTTACTGTTGACAGAAACGAGAAGTCGGTTACATATATAATGGTCATCGATAGGGTGGCACATATAAATATGTATTTAAAGTAGTCTTTTTTAATAAGTTGGAGAAATCCCGTGCCGTCGTTTGTCTCTTTTTTGATAAGTTGAAATTTTTTACCCTTTTCGTCGGCAAGTTTTTCGGGATACTTGTTGTAAAGCATTATCAGGAACACAATACCAAGAATAAAGCCTAATGTGCTGATATACAGCAAGTCGTAGGGGTGAGAGATAACTTTGTTTAACAGCGGGATTGCCAAATAACCAATAATTGCCGCCAACACGCCGCCCATACTAAACAGTGCAAAAATACGCTTAACTTGCACTAAGTTGAGGAATTTGAGCGACAATGCACCGCACTCGATGCCTATCATCGACAAAAACGGCCATGCCCAAATAAACACAAATACGCTAAGCCATTTGTCGGGTATTGTGTGCAAGAATATGCGGCAGCAAAGTGTTAATATGGTCATTGTTAGCAGTGTGCCCATAAATAGTGAGCGGCTGCCGATGCGTTTTTGAAACCACGAATATATTGAAGTAAAAATGTATCCGCCAATGCCTGCCGCTATGTATGCGAATGGCAATTGCTCGCTGCCGAAGAACTTGATAAACTCCGAGTTGGCAGGTGTAAAATAGAACGCACCCGCAAGTCCGAGAAAAAACGAATGGAGAAACAACATCAAGAAAATATTGATTTCTTGAGGTTTCAACTCGAAATTCTTTATTAAAAAGTGGCTAAGTTTCTTCATTTAATTAGCGTGCTGTTTTTGTTTTCTTTGTATCAAAATGCAATATGTATACCGATTTTTTGAGCATATCAGGCAGTGCGAACACTGCTTGTATAGTTTGCGTTCCAAAATTACAAATTATTTTGGCAATTTGGTACTTTAACTATTGTTAAATTTCTGTTTTTTTTTTCTATTTTTTATAATTTTGCCACGTTTTGTAAGATTTGTAATTATGAAAATATTTTGTATTGCCGCCAATTACCGTAAGCACAATGCCGAAATTGCGATGGAGACACCCGAAAAGCCGGTTTTCTTTATTAAACCCGAAACTGCATTGCTGCGCAACAATTCTGATTTTTATTATCCCGATTTTTCTTCTCAGATAGAGTACGAAACCGAGATTGTGCTAAAAATTTGTAAGATGGGCAAGTGTGTAAGTCCTAAATTTGCTCACAGATATTACGATGAAATTGGCATCGGACTCGATATTACCGCCCGTGATATTCAAAACGAGTGCCGTGAAAAGGGTTTGCCGTGGTTTTTGAGTAAGGGTTTTGATGGAGCTGCGCCAATTTCGCCAGTGTTTTTGCCCAAAACTCAGTTTGCAGATCTGCGCAATATAGATTTTTCGCTCAAAATTAATGATAAAACTGTTCAGCAGGGCAATACTGCCGATATGATTTTCTCGTTTGATGAAATTGTGTCGTATATTTCGCAGTTTGTGATGTTTAAAACAGGCGATTTGATATATACAGGTACACCAGCAGGCGTTGGACCGCTCAAAATAGGCGACTTTTGCGAGGCTTTTATTGGGCAGGAGAAACTTCTGGAGATGCGGGTGAAGTAGGTTCTGCAGGTGCGGGTGAAGTAGTGGCAGGCGCAGTAGTAGAAGGCGTTACCAATTCTTTAAACCCTTGAGGCATATACTTATAGAAAAAATATCCGCCAATTGCAAACACCAATATATATATGAGTAATTTGGTGATGAGTTTCATTCTTTTCTGTTTCATGGCTAAAAGGTTTTAGTGGTTATAAATATTTGTGAAGTCGCGTGGAGCACCGGCAGGGATTTTTTCGCCTTGGTTTCTGATAGCGGCATCGATTTCTGCTGCGGTCATGTGGGTTACATCGCCTTGAGGTAGTCCTTTATCGGCTGATTCTAAGTAAGATAAGCCTTCTTTCTCCATTTTTTCGAGTTTGGCAATAAGGTCGTTGCCTTGCTGTTCAAATGCGGCATTTTGAAGATTAACGTTGTCGATAAAGTCGCCCGAAAGTTCAATAAATGTATCCATTTCGCCAATTTTAGCATAAATGTCGTCGGCAAGTGCTTCGTTTGCCATATCAAACATCATCTTGCGGTCGGGGTCGCCGTTGATAATGTTCATAGCGTGTTTCATAGCGGAGTATCCTGTCATAATGGCAGTTGCCTCTTGTTTTCTGAGCCTAACTTCGTTTTCGGTATCTTGAATAAGGTAAGCGGTGCTGTTGTAGATTTTGGTCAACACATTGTAAAGTACGTTCATCTTGTTGATCATAGTTTCGTACCTTGTGTTGAGTTCTTTTAAACGACCATATTGACGGGTGTTGATAGCCACTAATTCGTTGCGGTTTTGCAACTTGGCTTGCCTTGCTATGCGTATTTTCTGATCCATTTCGTTGTTGTTTTGAGTAACAATGCTGCGAAGTTTGGAAAGTTGTCCGCGCAGTTTGGTGATATTGGAGTTCATCTCTTCTCGGTTTTTTTTGAGGTATTCGATGTGCGATTCCAATATTTTGATGGGGTCTAACTGTACAAACCATCCTGTTATTTTGCGCATTATTCCTTTAAATGCAAAGCTTACAAGTTTTCTTGCACGCGAATCGGTAAATATCAGAGCCACAGTGCCCAATATGGCAAACAATCCCATAGTGCTGAATGGTGTTTCAAACATAGAGCGCAACAAATCTAATGCGGGATTGTAGAATATGCCTAATGCTGCTGAACCTGTAATAAGCACAGCTGCACCAAGTTTGCCTTCGGGACGGCTCCAAAATGATTTGGGTTTGTATTGTTTTACTTCGTTGCTCATTTTTAGTTGTGAATAAATTTCAGTTTACAAAATTAAAAAAATATTTTTGCCAAACGGTGATATTTTAAAAAATATCCGTATATTTATAAAAAATTTTAACAGAGTGATTTTGTACTTAATAGTTGAATAGGATATAAAAATATGAAAAGATTCGATGACAATTTCCGCACTAAACTTTACGATAGTGTGGCAGAGATTGAAAACAACTCGCAAGCCGAGGCTGTGGTAATAATTAAAAAGTCGTCTGGACGGTATACTCCATATTCTTTTGCCGCAGCAGCGATATTGTGTTTTGTGGTTTTTACATTTTTTATGTTTGCTCCGATAGATTTTGATATCTACTTTATGTATGGTATTTCGGTGATAGTGTTTGGAGCGGCTTTGGCGTTGTTTACATTTGTGCCTGCGCTTCAGCGGTTGATTGTGCCAAAAAAAGTACGTCGCAAAAATGCCGAAATCTATGCCCGCGCTATTTTTCAAAAGGGTATGATTTACAACACTATGGAGCACACAGGTTTCCTTATTTACTGCTCTGTTACCGAACAAGAGGCTATCTTTATGCCCGACCACGGTATCACTCTCCTCTTTGATGATGTGGATATGCAGAAACTCAACTCAATGGTCAACAATATTTTTGCTGCTAATGATGTTCCCGCCGAAATTCTCAGGGTGATGCACGAATCGGTTCCTATTTTTGCAAAATACTTGCCTCATCGCGAGGACGACATCAACGAACTTCCCGACGACCTTGACGTGGATTTGTAGTTACTATAATATAAGGTGTAACGATAAACTATTGCAATGATGAAAAAATTTTTGAACAATCGATATAATTGGCTGATACTTGTATCTTTAGTAATTATAGCCATCTTTGTAATCTTTTTACCCGAAATTGCCGAAGCTCGACCCGGTGGCGGACATGGCTATCACGGCGGAGGCGGTGGTGGCGGCGGTTATCATCACGGTGGCGGCGGCAGTGGAAGCGGCGGCGACGGTCTTGCAAGTTTGATTGTTTACTGCTTGTTTAATTATCCTATACCTACGCTCATAGTGCTGGCTATTCTGTTTATTATTTACAAGATTGCCGAAAAGAGTTCTAAAAATTCAACCATTTCTTCGGCTCCAACGCACCGTAATATCATGAGTAGCACCACGCAACGCGACAATATGCTGGCTCGGTTAAAAAGTTCCGACCCAAATTTTTCTACTCCTGTGTTTTTAGATTACGCTTCGTTGCTGTTTACCAAGATGCACCTTTATATTAGTGGCGACAGGCTTAAGGAGATTCAGCCGTTTTTTAGCACTAATCTCGAAAAATGGAGCAACTATGATATTTCAGAAGTTGTGATTGGCAAGGCTGCTATTGTGTCGATTTCAAACGATGTTCATCACGAAACTCATCAGAAAATCACCAAGATAACTGTTGAGTTTAATGCCAACTATACTGCCAAGGCTAAGGCCAATGGCGCAGTTTTCCGCTGCTTTACTGTAGAAAACTGGCAGTTTGTTCGTAATGCGGGTGTTGTGTCGCCTGTTCCCGACGGTATGGGCGTGCTTAAATGTCCTTGCTGTGGAGCTTCTGCCGAGTTTACCGATGCAGGTACGTGCGCTCACTGTGGCAATATGATTTCGCAAACCGACAATGCATGGATTGTTAATGCTGTTACGGTGGTGTCTACCGAAAGGGTAAAAACTTCTGATGTAATTACTTACGCTGCCGAGGTGGGAACTGGCAACGCTACTATCTACGATAGCCATTTGCAAGAGCGTGCTGCCGAATTTGCCGCCACGCACAACAATATGGGTTACAGAGAATTTGAACAGAATATTGCAATTCCTTATTTTCTTGATATTTACAAACTGTATTCATCGCTGCAGTGGGATCAGGCTCGTCACTTGCTCAGCGACCGTCTGTGGCAAAGTATGAACTATTGGATAACTTTCTGCAAAGAATATGGTTGCCGCAATGCTCTCGATAATGTTACTATTCAAAAGGTTAACACTGTAAAATACGAAACCGACAGATATTACGATTCGGTAACGGTGAGAATTTTTGCATATTGCTACGATTATTATGTAGACAACAACGGCAATGTAATAGCTGGCAACAACCACCGCGAACGTGTGTTTAGCGAATATTGGACATTTGTTAGCCGCAAGGGTGTAAGCCTCGAACACAAGTCAACATCACGTTGCCCCAACTGCGGAGCACCTGCCGACAATATGGGTCAGGCTGGTGTGTGTGGTTACTGCGGCTCTAAGATTACCGACGGTAATTTCTCGTGGGTGCTATTCTCAATTACTCAAGACGAGGAGTACGATGGTTAATGACAAACACCTAAACAATCTCAACGCCTAAAACGGTGATGTCGTCGCGCTGGTCGCAGTCGCCTTTAAAATTGTTGAGGTCGTTGAGTATGTGATTTTTCTGTTGGTCAATGTCCATTTTTACAGAATCCTTGATGGCATCGAGCAAGCGTTTGATAGTGTAGCGTTTGCGCTCGTAGTTGTTTTGGTCGCCAATACCGTCGGACGACATATAAAGACGGTCGCCGATGTTGAGGTCGATGGTTTTGTCTGTGAAAGTTACAGCCGATTCTCTATTGCGGAATTTGCCACCGATGCCCTTGCGCGATGTTTTGTAGGTTTCAATTTCGCCAGATTGCGAGTTGTAGCGGTGAACAGGGAATTTAGCTCCCTCGTAAGTAAGGCGGCGACGTCCGTCCGACCATTTTTCTACTTTGCAGAATATTGCTTCCATACCGTCGTCGTTGTCGGTTTCTTCTTGACGGAGCATCTTGCGCACATTGCGGTTGAGTTCGTCGAGAATTTCGGCAGGCGAGTGGATAAACTGCTGTTTGATAATCTGGTCTAAAAGGTTGATACCTATGAGGCTCATAAACGCGCCCGGCACGCCGTGACCTGTGCAGTCGATTACGCTTACAAAATCTACTTCACGCTCATCGTATTTGATATAATGAAAATAGTAGAAGTCGCCACTTACGATATCTTTGGGTAGATATATTACAAACGATTTAAATACCTTGTCTAAATCGGATGTGGTGGGCAGCATTGCCGTTTGTATAGTTTGTGCGTAGCGGATACTGCCGAGAGTGTTCTCTTTGCTGCGGCGCAATGCCTCGTTGATTTGGCTGAGGTAAACCGACTGGCTTTCAAGCTCCTCTTTTTGTGCCAAAATTTCGGCGGTTTGTTCGCAGAGTATTGTGTTCTGCTTTTTGTTGTTGGCGTATAGCCTGAATATTACCGAAATCAAGATAAATGCACCGGCAAGCATTATAATAATAAGGAGTATGATATTGTGCTGCGTAGAAATTCGCGATACCATACTTTTAACGTTGGCGTCTTGTTTTAGGAGCTTTTCGTCGAGTTCTTTTGAACTGTTGAGTTGCTTGTAAAGTCCGAAAGCATTAATGGTGTCGATAGGCAGGGTGGCAAGTTGGATATTGCGGTCGTAAGGCTGACCGTGCAAAATTTTCATTGCGGTTTCGATGGCCTCGTCGCTACCGTTGGGGTAGAGGATAGTGGCGTCCATTTCGCGGTTGTATACAGCGATAATTCCGCCTTCTTCTGACGGTACGGCGTCGATACCAATTATAAAAATTTTGTGTTTAATGCCTTTTTCGCGGATGGCACGGCTTGCACCAATAGCCATATCGTCGTTGTGAGCGTATACAAGATTGAAATTGGTGTCGGTTTCCAAGAGTTTCTGCATTTTTTCGTAGCCTTCTTTTGCGCTAAAATTGCAGTATAGTTCGTGTACCTTGTTGAATTTTTTGTTGATAAAGCCTTTGCGCTGTATTGCATCGTTGAATCCGCGACTGCGTTCTATGGTGGCAGATGCGGTTTTTGTTCCATAAAGTTCTACAAAATCAACTACTTTGGGACACATATTGTCGGCTAATTTGGCAGCCTCGATACCAATGTGAAAGTTGTTGGCACCAATAAAGCAAGAAAAAGAAGCTGAGTCGGAAGTTTGACGGTCTATTTCGATTACGGGAATGCCCTTATTGTGAAGTCTGCGGATAGCGTCGGTGATGGAGTCTACATCGTTTGGCGATACAAGCAGGAGGTCGATACCAATAGACGAAAGCGAATCAATATCTCTCACCTGTTTTGCGCTACTATTTTCGGCATTGGTAACAATTAGTTCGATATTGCCTTCTTGCACGGCGTTGGCTCTTAGTCGGCGAGTCATCTGTTTGCGCCATTGGGTATCATCGGCACATTGAGATAGTCCAATACGGTACACTTTCTCGTCGTTACCCGAATTGCACATCACCGCTGTAAACGCCACCATAAGCAGCATAATAACGGTAGTAAGTATTATAACGCTTTGTCTTTTCATCGTTGAAGATTAGTCAAAATTTCAACTGCTAATATCCGAAAAAATTTTTGATTTTGCAAATTATTTTTTTAGTTTTTTTTTCGTAGGATTATTATTTCACGATTATTTTTGTATTTTTGATTATTCTATTTTTCTTGCAGTTTATAAATATCATTAATAATTAATCATTTACAAATATGAAGAAAACAATTACTAAAGTGAAATCATGGATAATGTGCAAAGCTATGTTTTCGGTTATCCTTGCTATGTTTTTATTATCATCGGCTAAGTATGCAATGTCGCAAGAGGCGTATGTAGTACTCAACCAAGGTGTGCTAACATTTTATTACAATGATTCTAAACCACAAGGTGCATTTAGTATGAATAAGGGCAACAATTTCCCCGAGTGGCACGAGTTTGCAGGTAGTGTTACTAAGGTTGTGTTTGACGATTCGTTTGCTAATTATGCTACGGTGTCGTGTGCTTATTGGTTTTGGGATTGCAAAAATCTTACTAAATTTGAAGGAATGAAAAATCTCAACACATCGCAGGCTACTACTTTAAAGGCAATGTTTCAAGATTGTCATATTCTCGAAAGTGTTGATTTATCTAACTTTAATACATCAAAAGTTACAGATATGAGTTGTATGTTTCGCAGATGTTACAATATGCCAAGTATTGATTTTAGTAGTTTTGATACCAAAAATACAGTTGATTTTCGTTCAATGTTTGAGTTAACTACCGGCTTGCAATCGTTAGATTTGAGCATGTTTAAACCAAATCCTAAATCAGAAATTTATATCAGATGTATGTTTGTAGATTGTAGCGGTGTAAAAACTATTGATCTTTCGGGATTTAACACTAAGAAAGTTACTAATATGGAATATGTGTTTGCCCGCTGCAACAATCTTAGAACTATTTATGTAAGCAAAAAATGGTCTAATGCTTCGATAGTTGCGTCGGGTTGTATGTTTTGTGATTGCAACGAGTTATATGGTGGCAATGGTACTCATTATACTTTTGCTCATCATGACTCCTCTTATGCCTGTATCGACAAGCCTAAAAAGCCCGGCTACTTTACCAAAAAAGGAAAACCTGCTTTTAATCCGAATAAAAATCGTTAGCCTTAATGAATAGCTAAACAACACAAAAAAAGCCGATGAAAAAAATCTTTCACCGGCTTTATTATCATCTAAAGTATTGTGTGCTTATTTGTCCAATGGGAAGCCTGCCATAAGTTCGTTTACTTGGGCTTTTACTTTGGCGATAACGTCGTCGTTGGTGATGTTTTTGATAACGGTGTCGATAAAGTCTACTACTTGGAGAATTTCAGCCTCTTTGAGTCCGCGTGTGGTGATGGCTGCTGTGCCAAGACGTACGCCTGAGGTCTGGAATGCCGAACGTGTATCCCACG
>JAEEGL011880584.1_pt1 | contig 40156 bp, 40 predicted proteins | sample 9134231 | NCBI WGS metagenome assembly JAEEGL01 (sample SAMN16246548, study PRJNA631951) | gut metagenome | biome: gut microbiome; feature: rumen; material: fiber-attached | host: Bos | place: Iran: Karaj | collected 2018-10
ACAACTGACGTTACCGGTACCATCTCCCTGCCCGCAGGCACCGAGATGTGCATGCCTGGCGACCACGTAACCATGGACATCGCGCTCATCACTCCTGTTGCTATCGCGCAGGGCATGAGGTTCGCTATTCGTGAAGGCGGCCGTACAGTTGCTTCCGGCGTTGTTTCCGCTATCAACGAGTAATCAACTCTATAAACACTTTAAGGGTCAGGTCAAACCTGACCCTTTTTTTCTGCCGGGAATTATTGTATAATTACAATTACAGCATTAGTAAATGGCAGAACATACCGGAGGAAGAGTTTTGAGAATCATACTGGACGCAATGGGAGGTGACAACGCTCCGCTGGCTATCGTAAAAGGCGCGCTTCAGGCGGCGCCCGAGATAGGCGACAACAAGATCGCGCTGGTAGGGCCCAAGGAAAAGCTCTACGAGATCCTCTGCGAGCAGAGCCCGGAAGGCCTTCCCCACAACATGATGATATTCGGGGCCAACGACGTTATCACCAACAACGACCACCCCGTAAAAGCAATTAAAAGCAAGCCGGAATCCACCATAGTCACCGGTCTTACCATACTCAAGGACGAACTGGGAGACGTCTTCGTTTCCGCAGGAAACACCGGAGCGCTTCTGGTCGGCGGCCTTATGATATGCGGCAGGATCAAGGGCATCGAAAGGCCTGCGATCTGCTCCATCTACCCGATAATAGGCGGAAAAGCCTCGCTACTGGTGGACGCCGGAGCCAACGCCGAGTGCAAGCCCAGGAATCTCTATGAGTTTGCCATCATGGGCAGCGTGTACATGGAAAAGGTCCTCGGCCGCGAAAACCCGAAGGTAGGGCTCCTTAACATAGGCGCCGAGGCGGAAAAAGGAACTTCCGTCACAAAGAAAGCCTACGAACTTCTGTCTGAAAGCGATCTTAACTTTATCGGAAACGTGGAGGCAAGGGACGTTCCCGACGGCGTCTGCGACGTGATAGTAGCCGACGGTTTTACCGGAAACGTGGTCTTAAAGCTCACAGAAGGCCTTGCAGGGCACCTTTTCAGGTCCCTGGCGCACAAGATCCCAAAGGATGCTCTCAACGGTATAATGGGAGATCTGGACTACTCCGTGCACGGCGGAGCACCAATACTGGGCGTCACAAGGCCCATCATAAAGATGCACGGCTCTTCCGGCCCCAGGGCGGTAAAGAGCGCTATACTGAAGGCTATAGATTTCGTTGAGACAGATGTTGTGGGTACCATAAAAGCCCAGGTGCGCTGATGTTCTATGTGTTTATTATAATCGCATACCTGCTGGGCAGTATCTCCATGTCAATAATACAGGGAAAGCTCGCCGGCGTGGACATCAAAAAAGAGGGCAGCGGCAACGCGGGGACCACCAACACCCTGCGGGTCCTCGGAAAGAAGGCCGCTGTGATAACCCTGGTCTGCGACGTGGCAAAAGGCGTCATTGCGGTGCTTCTCGGGAGCATTGCGGGGGATACCTGCGCGCATATCTGCGCTCTTGCGGTGTTCGCGGGGCATATATGGCCTGTGTTCTTCAAGTTCAAGGGCGGAAAAGGCGTCGCTACGGCGTTCGGCGCGGTGCTGGCCGTCAACTGGAAGCTCGCGCTGCTGTGCCTTGCGGTAGTTGCGGTCCTGACTGTCATAACAAAGCGCATGTCTGTCGGTTCGCTTTGCGGAGCGGTGGCTCTTCCGGTGCTTGCGGTCTTCCTTGAAAGGCCGTTCTGGCCCTATGCGGCGGTCGTCGGGATCGTTATAATAATCAAACACCGCGGCAATATAAAAAGGCTCATAAAGGGCGAGGAACCTCCCATCAGTTTTAAGAAATAGCCTCCCAGACGCAGCAGCAAGCAGTTAGTTATATATAATAGAAAAGACCTCGCTTCGGCAGCGGGGTCTTTCTTTGTGTTTGAAGACAAAAAAACGTTGAAATTAAGCCAATTATGTGTTTAAGACACAAAAAATTAACACCATTAACAATTTCACTTGACAAAATGTGACATATTAGGGCATAATATAGAACGTTATTAAGTCAAGATCGACTTATAGGAGGTTTTTAAACAATGAAGAAAACAACAAAGATCCTTAGTGTTGTTCTCGCGCTGATCATGGTGATCGGTCTTGCTGCCTGCGGCGGCGGAACCACACCTGCTAACAACAACACAGCGCCTTCTAACAACACTACACCGGAACCGGCTAACAACACTACACCGGAACCGTCAAGAAAAGAAGTTGATTCTTACAGCATGCTGTATGCATTCAACGTCACTACGCTGGATTATCTCTATGATAACCACAGCACCAACGGCGACTTCACCTCGAACTTCACCGAAGGTCTCCTTACCCAGGACAACCATGGTACACTCGTTGCCGGTATGGCAAACAAGTGGGAGCCCAACGCTGACGCTTCCGAGTGGACATTCACCATTCGTGACGACGCTGTATGGTCCACCTCTGCCGGCGAAGTTTACGGTCCTGTTACCGCAGAAGACTTCGTTACCGGTCTTAAGCACGCTGCAGACTCCCAGAGCCTTGTTCTCGGCCTCGTAAAGCCGCTCATCAAGGGTCTTGCTGAGTACGCAGACGGCACTGGAAAGTGGGAAGATGTAGGTATCAAGGCTGAAGGCAACAAGCTTACCTACACCCTTACCGGACCGTGCGGATACTTCGACGGTCTCACCACCTACAACATCCTCAGGCCGCTGAACGCTGAGTTCTTCGCATCTCAGGGCGACAAGTTCGGTGCTGTAGATCCTGCTTCCATCCTTTACAACGGATGCTACATCCTTTCTTCTGTAGTTCCCGGCCAGGAAGTCAAGTTTGACGCTAACCCGAACTACTACGGCAAGGACGACGTTCATGTAAAGCACGTTACCGTTACCTACACCGACAATAAGGACCCGATGCAGAACTACAACATGTTCAAGAACGGCGAAGTCACCACCACCGCTATCCAGCTCGGACAGCCGGAAATGGTAGCAGATGCTGAAAAGAACTACAAGGACAACATGTTCAAGGGAATGACCACCTCCACTTCTTTCTGGGGTGCATTCAACTGGGACAGACAGGCTTATGCTCTGTGGACAGATGCTACAAAGAGCACCACAGCTAAGACCACCGATCAGCAGAAGGCAGACGCCAAGGCTGCTATCCTCAACAAGAACTTCCGTCTGGGCGTTTACGCAGGATACTCCGAGAAGGCTTACTACGAAGTGGCTCTCGGCGAGATCGCTGAAGACAGAGCAAGGAACACCCTTACTCCGTACACCTTCTCCGCACTCAGCACCGGCGAATCCTTCGGTTCCCTCGTAACCAAGTACATCGAGCAGGTCAACCCGGATCTTAAGGGAATCAACCTCAACGATGGACAGGATGCATGGTACAATCCTGAAAGAGCTAAGATGTTCATGGAAAAGGCTAAGGCCGAGCTCGGCGACTCCGTTAAGGAATGGCCGGTACACCTCGACGTAGTTGAGAACGGTACCGACGAGCAGGGCAAGAACATGGCTCTCGCTATGCAGAAGGCTATTGAAGACGCTGTAGGCGACTACGTAAAGATCGACCTCATCTTCCTCGACACCGAGGAGCAGGTACAGGATGCTTACTTCACCAACGAGCGTGGTGAGGACAACTCCATGGACGTTGCGTTCTCCGCTGGCTGGGGCCCGGACTACGGCGATCCGTACACCTACATCCACTGCTTCGATCCGGAAGACGGAGACATGCTGCTCTACTCCGGAATCACTCCGAAGACTCTGCTTGAGCCGGGTACCGAGCGTTCCGCTTCTCAGGAAGCTGCTCTGAAGGCTATCGGCCTTACCGACATCAAGGCTCTTATGGACGAGGCTAATGCTGCTACCGGCGACGAGCGTATCGACAAGTTCGCTCAGGTCGAGGCTTATCTGCTCGGAAACGGAATTCTCAGACCGTTCGCTACCCGTGGCGCTGGTCTCGGAGTTTCCAAGGTTAAGCCCTTCTCCGCAGGCTATGGCCTCTACGGACAGGCTTCTACCAACGTTGTTCCTTACTTCAAGTACATGGTCGTTTACGATCAGCCCATCACTGCTGCTGAGTACAACGCTGCTAAGGAAGCTTGGCTCGCTGGCAAGTAATTGCCCAAGGTCCTTAATACGGACTGAGTTTTAAATCAAATGAGAGCTAGAAGATGCTCATTCCTCTAGCTCTCAATTTCTCTTGTTAGGAGTTGTTCCGATGAATAAGGGTTATATCCTTAAAAGACTGATCAGATCTGTAATTTCTGTCATCATAATCATGGTGATAGTTTTTACGCTGGTCTACACGCTCGTTCCCCGCAACAGCATATTCGCGGGGGATGACGGATACAGAAAGCTTGCCGCCAAACCTGACGACAAGACAGACTACATGTATAACATCTGGCAGAAGCTGGGATATCTGAATTTCGTAAGATCCGCGGATTACTTCCAGGAGCTTTATGAAATGGATTCCCCGCAGATGACAGAAGCGCTCAAACCGGGATCTAAAGATGCCGAGGAGTTCAAGGCAAAGTATGAGGCTCAGGGCTATAATGTGGAAACATATACCAAGAGCGGACGTTATTATGCTTATAAAGACGTTCCCATACTCAAGCATGTCGCGATCTGGTTCTCGAACCTGATCAAGATCGATACTCCCTGGGCGGTCAAGGACGAGAATAATCCGGACCTTAAGCGCGGTCTTTCCCTTGGCCGGACCGAATCCGGCGGTATCGCGCTGATCGGAAGCGGCTCCGAACACAAGTATCTGATCTATACGGACAGCCATTTCCCGTGGCTCCATCAGAATATAATCAAGCTCAATTTCGGCAGCTCCTATCCTACTTACCAGGGGCTCGACGTAATGACAGTCCTCGTCCAGAGTCAGGGAACGGAGGCAAAAAGACCTGTAAAATACGCTACCGGATTAGAAGGCAATTCCGGTATCATATTCGGCTCTCTTACCTATAAGTACAATCTGGACCGCATGGACCTGCAGAAATTCACGGATCATTACGCTACGTTCCAGACAGCAAAGAATCAGCCTTCCATGATAGGCACATCCTTCATCATAGGCATCTTTGCTCTGATCATTTCCTACGGCCTCGGCCTGCCTCTGGGCGTTCTCATGGCGAGACGCAAGGACAAGCTGGCAGACAAGCTCGGAATGGTCTATATAATATTCATAATCGCGGTGCCGTCGCTTGCGTATATCTACCTGTTCAGGTACCTCGCGACTAAGGCATTCAACCTGCCCAACGTGTTCACTACTTACGGAGCTTCGGATATCAGGTCGTGGATCCTTCCTACCATATCCCTCGCGCTTCCGTCTATTTCAAGCCTTATGCTCTGGACCAGAAGATACGTAGTGGACCAGATGAGCCAGGACTATGTAAAATTCGCAAAAGCTAAAGGTCTTAACCAGAAAGAGATCTTTAATGACCATATTTTCAAAAACGCTATAATTCCTATCGCTCAGGGAATCCCGGCATCTCTTGCCGGATGCATCGCCGGTGCGATCATCACTGAATCAATATACGCTGTAGGCGGTATGGGAAAGATGCTCCCGAACGCGATCCAGCAGCACAACAATACAATGGTAGTAGCGCTGACGTTCCTGTTCTCCGCAATATCCGTTCTGTCGGTACTTGCGGGAGATATAGTACTTACTAAGGTCGATCCGCGCATCTCGCTCACAGAAAAGGCAGGAAGATCATAATGGAAGAGAAAGTTTTAGAACAAAGAAGCGATCTCTTCGAGTTCGCCTCCTTTGATGAATTTGAATCCGAGCACATTGTTGCTCCCCAGTACTCCTACTGGAAATCCGTATGGCGCACATTCGTAAAGAACAAGTTTACGGTCGCGGTCACCATAGTGATGCTGATACTTGTTCTGTTCGCGCTCATACAGCCGTCGATCTCCGGATACGATCCGCTGATCGCGCCCAACATCCTCGACGAGAAGATGAGGTTCATAAAGCCCTGCGCCGAGCATATCTTCGGTACCGACAATGTAGGCAACGAGGTCTTCGACGTAGTTTGGGCGGGTGCCAGGAACTCGATAATAATCAGTTTCGTCTGTACCGCGATAACGATGGTCCTTGGCGTTACGATAGGCGCCATCTGGGGCTTCTCCAAGAAGATGGACAAGTGGATGATAGAGGTCTACAACGTCATCTCCAACGTTCCGTTCCTTCTTCTGGCGATGATCCTCTCGTACGTAATGGGCGCCGGAATGGGTACCCTGATATTCGTAATGTGCGTAACCGAATGGATATTCGTTGCGTTCTTCATACGTACCCAGGTAATGATCATCCGCGACAGGGAATATAACCTGGCCTCCAAGTGCCTGGGAACCAGCACCTGGACCATGATAAAGAACAACATACTTCCGTATCTGATCTCGGTCATCATGACCTATGTGGCCAGAATGATACCGTCCCTCATCTCTTACGAGGTGTTCCTCTCGTACATGGGCCTCGGACTTGGTGTTACGCACGCGTCCCTCGGAAGGATGATATCCACCTATACATCCTACATGAACGGATATCCGCATCTGTTCTGGATACCGGTAGTCGTGCTCGCGATGCTGTCCATTTCTCTCTATATAGTAGGCCAGAAGCTCGCGGACGCTGCTGACCCGCGCACGCATATGTAAGGGAGGGCAGAAAGATGGCTGAAGAAAGAAACATAATCCTTTCCGCAAAGGATATAGAAGTAAAATTCAGAGTACGCGACAAGTATCTTACCGCTATCAGAGGAGTATCCCTGGATCTTTTCGAAGGCGAGACATTCGCTATAGTAGGCGAGTCCGCTTCCGGAAAATCCGTGTTCACCAAGACATTTACGGGTATGCTGGAGTCCAACGGACAGATATCCAACGGATCCGTAATGTTCCACGGTCAGGACCTTACACAGCTCAAGACCGACAAAGACTGGGAAGGTATCCGCGGAGCCAAGATATCCACGGTCTTCCAGGATCCTATGACATCGCTCAACCCGATCAGGACCATAGGTTCGCAGATCACTGAGGTAATAGAAAAACACCAGAAGGTATCTAAAGCGGAGGCTAAACAGCAGGCAATAGATATAATGGAGAGGGTAGGCATACAGAACGCCGCGGGGCGTTTCGACGAGTACCCGTTCCAGTATTCCGGCGGTATGCGCCAGCGTATAGTAATTGCTATCGCCCTGTCCTGCCACCCGGAGATCCTTATCTGCGACGAGCCTACCACAGCTCTGGACGTAACCATCCAGGCGCAGATAATAGGCCTCATCAGGGACCTTCAGAAGGAACTTAAGTTCACCACTGTGTACATCACTCACGACCTCGGCGTAGTCGCGAACGTAGCCGACCGTGTAGGCGTTATGTACGCAGGTCAGATAGTAGAATACGGCACAGTAGAAGAGATATTCTTCGAGCCGCAGCATCCCTATACCTGGGCTCTGCTGTCGAGCCTGCCGCAGCTGGGCGTAAAGGGGCAGGAGCTTTCCTTCATCACAGGAACGCCGCCTTCGCTCTACAACAAGATAAAGGGCGACGCGTTCGCTCCCAGAAATCCTCATGCTCTTAAGATAGACTTCGAGGAGGAGCCGCCTTACTTCAAGGTCAGCGATACACACTACGCGAAGACCTGGCTGCTCGATCCGAGGGCGCCTAAGCTTGAGAAGCCGGAGGTGATCCGGAATCTTCACGAGAAGATAGAAAAAATGACCGGGAAAGGAGGTGCGTTCCATGTCGAATAACAACGAAGACAGAGAAGTAATACTGTCTATAAGGCACGTGGACATAGCCTTCGACACCGGAAACAAAAAGAAGAAGTTCGTAGCTGTAAAGGACGCGAATTTCGACATCTACAAAGGTGAGACCTTCGCGCTGGTAGGGGAATCCGGAAGCGGCAAGACCACGCTCGGAAGAGCCATTCTCAGGATCAATCCATGCAGCAGCGGAGAGATACTTTTCGAAGGCAAGCGCATATCCGGAAAGATCTCCAGAGAAGAAGACAGGAACGTCGTAAGAAGCATCCAGATGATATTCCAGGATCCGGCAGCTTCCCTCAACGAGAGAGCTACCATAGAGTACTGCGTATCCGAAGGCCTCTACAATTTCCACCTTTACGAAAACGAAGAGGACCGCATAGCCAAGGTCGACAAGGCACTTATAGACGTAGGTCTGCTCCCGGAGCACAAGTCCAGGTATCCGCACGAGTTCTCCGGCGGACAGAGGCAGCGTGTAGGAATAGCCCGCGCCATGATCATGGATCCGAAGTTCATCGTGGCGGACGAGCCTATCTCGGCTCTTGACGTATCTATACGCGCACAGGTCCTGAACCTGATGAACAAGCTTCAGAACGAGAAGCAGCTCACGTACCTGTTCATAGCGCACGACCTTTCCGTCGTAAGGTTCATAGCCGACAGGATCGCTGTAATACACCTCGGCAGAATAGTAGAGATCGCGGAATCCGAGACCCTGTTCGAGTATCCTCTGCATCCGTACACAGTATCCCTGCTTTCCGCGGTTCCTATGCCCGACCCCGTAGTCGAGAGGACCAGAAGAGCAAAGGTCTACGATCCTTCAGAACTGGATCAGTCCGGAGCCCCCGCAGAGATGCGCGAGATACGTCCTGGACACTTCGTTCTCGCAACTGAAAACGAGCTTCCGAAATACGAAGCCCGTATAAAGCAGCTCGAGGAAGAAATGGCTCAGAGAATGGCGTAAACTATGACCGCGGAAGCGGCAATATAAAGAATACCAAGCCAGAGAGGATAGTTAAAAGCATCCTCTCTGCTTTTTTCTTCTTCGCGTTCGTATACATCGTAGGGTTTTACGATACCTTTGACGAAGGCCCGGGAGAAGACGTACTTGGTGCGGTCGAGATCGCCGTGAAGGATGAAGCTGTAAAATATCCCAATTAAAATAAGCAGCGCGCCAATTATAGTCATGGCGTCCGTAAACAGCTGAAGCCTGTGCGCTTCAGCCCTGGCGGCCCTTATTGCCGGATACGCAAGAGTTACTACCAGATGCGTGATCAGATACTTCAGTTTTATATTCTTGAACCGTTTGAACATTTTTCAGACCTTTCGTTCAGTATATAACCCCAAAGCCCCACCGTCAACAATAAAACCTGTGTTTTTCCTGTTGTAATGCGGCCCGGTACGGTATATAATACATGCATAAACCAAATAAATGAGATCTGTTTCAGGGCGGGGTGAGATTCCCCACTGGCGGTAAAGGGCAGTGCAGAAGTCTGCAAAACCACGAGTCCGCGAGCCTTCGGGCCGAGCCGGTAAGATCCCGGCACCAACGGTATAGTCCGGATGAAAGAAACCAGCATCTTTTGCTGCGCGCCCCGGTTTTAGGGCGTTTTTATTTCACAGTACCTGGCAGATCCCGCGTGTTAAACGGAGGGCTCTAAAATGAAAAACTCAAAAACGATCGCAACACTCGGCATGCTCTGCGCGATAGCTTTCGTGGCAAAGCTCATCTCAAACGTGTTCCCGACGGTGTCGGGCTTCCTGTCCTTCGACCTTAAGGACGTGATCATCGTCATAGGCGGCTTCATAAGCGGGCCGCTGGCTGCTCTGGCAATAACAGTAGTTGTGTCGCTGATCGAAATGGTGACGGTAAGTTCCACCGGCGTCATCGGCTTCATCATGAACGTTCTGGCGAGCGGCACATTCGCCTGCATAGCCGCAGGCATCTACCACAGGGACCGCAGCATGAAGGGTGCCATTACGGGCCTTATCGCGGGCGTCCTGTGCATGACAGCGATAATGATACTCTGGAACTGGCTGATAACGCCGCTGTACATGAAAGTGCCAAGAGACGTGGTCGTAAAGATGCTCATTCCGACCTTCCTGCCGTTCAACCTGGTAAAGGGCGGCATCAACGCTTCGCTGGCGATGCTTTTGTATAAGCCGGTGGTAACAGCGCTCAGGAGGGCTCACCTGGTGCCGGAGTCTTCTTCCGGAGCCAGACACGCGAAGATGGGCGTAGTGATAGTATCCGTGGTGCTGCTGATAAGCTTCGTGCTGCTGGCACTGGTACTTGCAAAGGTGATATAAATGAGTGTATTCATACTCTCGAAAAACAGGGAAGAGCTCGAGGCTCACATGAAGCAGTATATCGCCATCTCCGAGGAGAGCTGCGAGCTGTACAGACGCTTTAAGATGGATTTTAAGGACGCGGACTACGACGCGGGCTGGGTGGAGTTCACCCACGTGGTGAACGATTTTGAAAAGAACCGCTACGGCAACATGCACGGCGGAGCGATAACGGCTATCCTTGACACCGCAATGGGTCTTGTGGCGTTCGAGCTCGGCACCGGCAATTCTTCGCCCACCATGGACATACAGGTAAATTTCATCAAGGGCATGAAGCTGGGCGATGAGCTCACCATAAGGGCCGAGGTGATAAGCGCCGGCAAACACAGCGCGGTGCTTAGGGCTGTGATGAGCCGCGGCGGCGAGGTGACAGCCATCGCCACGGGTACCAACAGGCTTTATACCACGACGGTGCCGGACAAGCTCCCTTTTGTAACAAAGTAATGGACAGGATCATTCTTAAAAACACTGAAGATACCGCGGCGCTTGGAAAGAGGATAGCGGACGGCTTAAAGCCGGGAAGCATCATAGCCCTGGTCGGGCCGCTCGGCGCCGGAAAGACCACCCTTGCGCAGGCAATAGCAAGGGGCCTTGGCGTGAGTGAGAGAATGTCCAGCCCCACTTTTACCATAGTGCAGGAGTACGAGAGCGGGCGCCTGCCGCTTTATCACTTCGACGTGTACAGGGTGTCGGACGAGGACGAGCTCTTCGAGATAGGCTTTGAGGAATACCTGCATTCCGGCGGGGTCTGCCTTATAGAGTGGGCGGACCTGATAGAGGACATACTGCCGGAAGAGACGGTGTGGATACACCTGGATTACGGTGGATTTGAAGAGGAAAGGGCCTGCACTATAGACGGTTTGCCGGTGCAGGGCAAAGACGAATAGATGACTATACTTGCGATAGAAACAACAGGGCCGCTGGCTTCGGCAGCGATAAATAAGGACGGCAAGGTCCTTTATACCATAAACGACAAGGGCTTTTCGCACCTCCAGGAGTGCGTGCCTATGGTCAAGGCGCTGATGGAAGAAGAGGCTGTGTGCCCGGAGGATCTGGACGCAATAGCGGTCTCCAGAGGGCCCGGCTCGTTTACCGGGATACGCATAGGCATGGCTACCGCAAAGGGTCTGGCTCAGGTTTGGGACAAGCCCATAGTTGAGGTGCCAACGCTTGAGAGCTTCGCGTACGCGGACATGCCTTATACCAACAGCGTTTTGATCTGCCCGGTGTTCGACGCAAGGCGCAGCCAGGTCTACGCTGCGGCTTTCAGAAGAGCCGCGGGCCAGGCTGATTCGTGCTGTGTTCCCATGAAAGGTAAGGAGCCTGAGGTGCGCACCATAGTGCCTGAAGGGGCGTACGCACTGGAGGAATACCTTGAGCTTCTGGCGGAGGCTGCCTGGGACGGCGACACTTTGTTCTTCCTTGGCGACGGCGGCAGAAAGTTCGAGGAGCAGATAAGGACCTGCCTCGATGGGCCTTGCTGCGGGGAAGGACCGTCCTGCAGCGTAGAATTCGCGGCGGATGAGCACTACCTGCAGAGGGCTGACAGCGTTGCCGTGCTTGGCGCTAAGCTGTTTGCCGAGGGCAAGGTGAAGGACTGCTTTACCGCGCAGCCCAATTACCTCAGGGCGGCGGAGCCGGACAGGAAGAAAAAGCAGCCTGCCGGAGGAAAGTGATGGCGGACGTTTTCTACAGGCTGGCGCAGCCTGAGGACATAGAAGAGATAGCAAGGCTCGAGGCCGTGTGTTTTCCCACAGAGCCCTGGAGCAGGCAGATGTTCCTGGAGGAGCTTGAAAACGACCTGGCGCTGTTCGTGGTGGCGGAAGACGCCGGAGCTGGTGAAGGCAGTGGCCGCGGCAGGATAGCCGGGTACCTCATCGCCTGGGTCATCGCGCCGGTGGAATGCCAGATCGGAAGCATCGCTGTGCTGCCGGAATACAGAAGGCGCGGCATAGCGCGGCAGCTTCTTGAGATCCTGCTTGAGACCTGCAGAAAAATAAAAACGCCGGAGACGTACCTGGAAGTGCGGGTGTCCAATGCGGCGGCCATAGAACTGTACAGGAGCCTGGGTTTTGAGACGGACGGCCTGAGGAAAAACTATTATCAGGACGGCGAGGACGCGCTTACGATGGCGCGGCATGAAGAATGAAAGACGGAAAACACATAACAATGGGGATAGAATCCTCCTGCGACGAGACAGCGATAGCGGTGCTCGCTGACGGCAGGGAGATACTTTCCAATGTAATTTCATCGCAGATAGAGATACATAAGGAATACGGCGGAGTGGTCCCTGAGATCGCTTCGAGGCATCATCTGAACAATATACCCTTTGTGTTCCAAAAAGCGCTCAGAGAGGCGAATTTGGGCCTTACAGAGGTAGACGAGATAGGGGTCACGGCAGGGCCCGGGCTCGCAGGAGCGCTCCTGATGGGGACAGCTTTTGCGAAGGCTGTTTCCGCGGCCAGCGGAGTGCCTCTGGTGGGGGTGCACCACATACAGGCGCACATACTCGCCAACACTATAGAGCACCCGGATCTTGAGCCGCCGTTCCTGTCGCTTGTGGTAAGCGGCGGGCACACGCACCTGATCGAGGTTCTGGGCTACAACGAGTTTAAGATACTTGGAGCGACGCGCGACGACGCTGTGGGCGAAGCCTACGACAAGGTGGCCAGGGTGATCGGTCTGGGGTACCCGGGAGGGCCCAAGGTGGACAAGCTGGCCAAAGAGGGCGACCCACACGCGATAGAGTTCAAGAGGGTGTACCTGGAGAAGGACAGCTTGGACTTTTCTTTCAGCGGTACAAAGACCGGAGTAATCAACTACCTGCATTCCGCGCAGCAGCGGGGCGAGGAAGTAAAGGCTGCCGATGTCGCGGCTTCTTTCCAGCAGGCAGTGATAGACGTGATAGTGGACAAGGCCATGTGGGCGCTTGAGAGGACAGGGTACGCGGGCCTTGCGGCAGCAGGCGGAGTCGCCTGCAACAGCGCGCTGCGCGCGGCTCTGGCGGCGGCGCTTGGCAGCCGCGGCAAAAAGCTCTGGATACCTTCGCCTATACTTTGCACGGACAACGGAGCCATGGTGGCAGCCGCCGCCTACCGCAAGGCCCGCCTCGGGCTGTTTGCGACAGACCGGCTGGACTGCTTCCCCGGCCTGAACATAGAGACCCAGCTTTACAAACTCGACGAATAAAAAGAAACCGGGGACCGTCCCCGGTTTCATCGTTTCCTGACTATATCGTGCCTTCGGCTTTGTATGCGGCGAGCTGTTCGTCGGTCAGGCCGAGCAGGCCTTTGTAGATCTCCTCGGTGTGCTGCCCCAGGGTGGGGGATGCGGTCACTTCGCAGGGAGAATCCGAAAGATGCCACGCGCTGCCAAGCGTCAGGTGTTTTCCGAGCACCGGGTGCTCAACTTCCACGACAGCCTTTGTCTCGCGGTAGAAGGGCTCGGTAGCCACGTCCTTGGTGCTGGTCACCATTCCGCAGGGCACGCCTGCCTCGGACATGATGCGCATTACCTCTTCTTTGTCGTGCTGGCTGGTCCACGCAGTTATCACGGAATCGATCTCTTCCCTGTGCTTTGCCCTCTCCATCGGGTCGGACATGACCGGGTCGTTGGTCCACTCGGGCTTTCCTATGATGTCGCAGAACTCTCCCCACTGTTTGGAGCCCGGCACCGGGGAAACGTAGATCATCACGTAGTCGTTGATCGAATCCTCGGAGCGCTTTTTGCACGCGTACATGTTGTGCGGCGCCCTGTTGGGGAACTTGATGTTGCCCCAGCGGACGTTCTCCTGGTCGTCATCGAACTGGCAGACGAAGGCTCCGCGGCAGGTCTGCGTCACTACTTCCTGCATGTTGACGCGAACCATCTGCCCCTGTCCGGTGAACTCCCTCTGGTACAGCGCGGCCAGAACTGAAGTGGCCATGTATATACCGGAGAGGTTGTCGGCGAGGTTGGGTCCTGTCATCATCGGGGGGCCGTCGTGGTTTCCTGTTATGGAGCACACCACGCCCATGGCCTGCGCCACGCCGTCGAAGCACGGGTACTTGGCGAAGGGGCTGCGGTCGTCGTAGCCTTTTATGGTGCCGTAGATGATGCGGGGGTTGATCTCGTGGATCTTCTCCCACGGAAAACCGAGGCGCTCCATGGTGCCTGCGGCAAAGTTTTCGATAATTACATCGCCCTTTTTGATAAGCTCGGTGAGGAGCTTCTTGCCGTTTTCGGTCTTGGCGTTGAGGGTGATGCTCTTCTTGTTGGGGTTGAGCAGCGCGAAGTGTATGGAATCCGCACCGGGGCCTTGTGTGCCGCGGCTGCTGCGGGCTCCCATCCTGGCCTGTTCTCCGTATTTGGGACGCTCTATCTTTATGACTTCCGCGCCCATCTGCGCGAGCGTAAGCGTTGAGACCGGCCCGGCTTCAAACTGGGTCATGTCTATGACCCTGATCCCTGAAAGCGCTTTTCTCTCCATGTTTTATGCCTTTTCTTCCAGGAAGTTTACGATGTTGGAGACGAGCTTGAACTCCTCAGCTCTTTCGTCGGGGACTTCCACATCGAACTCGCTCTCTATGGCCATGATTATCTCAACAGCGTCCAGAGAATCGGCCTCGAGGTCCTTCATGAGGTCGGTGTCCATGGTGATCTCTTCCTTGTCGACGTCGAGCTGGTCGGCTATGATCTCCTGCAGCTTTTCAAATACCATTTTGAATGCTCCTTTCATTTACAGAAAAACGTTCGTTGATATCCAGTGAGGCCGTTCCGGCGCCGAAAAGCACGCAGAACAGCGGTAATGCCGTATAGTCCGGGCTGCACATGATGAGCGCGGCGGCCATCGCGAAGACCCCTTTGAGAAAAGCAGCGGCCTCGAAGCCTGCCGGAAGCTTTTCGGGATCCCTCCAGAACAGCTGCGCAGCGCAGCGGATCAGGAAGACCAGCAGCAGTGCAACCACTGGAACTGTCTGCACCCAGGAACTGTTGGCGCCCTGGGCAGCGAAGCGGAGCCCGCCTTCCGACGGCGCGAATCTCCAGTTCTTTTCAGCCGTTGCTATCTGCAGACAGTAATTGTCATGATTTTTAATTATACACAATCTGAAGGTGCTTTTGTAGGGTTCGGCTGAAAAAATATACTCTTTTTCGGCCTGGCCGGAAGCTTCTATTACCAGCGGCGTCCCTTTTCCGTCGGTGAAGACCGCGCTGCTGATGCGTCCCTGGCTGTCAGTAAGCACCTCGGCGTTGAGCACCAGACCGTCCTGTCCGAAACTCATTGACACTGTATCGCCCTCGGTCCTGATGCTGTTTATGCAAGGGCAGGTCTCAGCTGCGGACATCCTGCCAAGGCCGGAAACGAGGCGCTGTCCCAGCGTATCGGTATTCGCAGGCCAGGTCTTGCTGGTAGCTGTAAGGAGCACCGCGACGACGATGCCGAGCACCACCAGCGCCCTGGACCAGGCTCGCAGCTTCTTCGTAAAGAAGAGCAGGGTGATGAGCACGGCGGCGGCAATGGCCGGGATCCCCGCGGAGATGTCGGTAAGGAATAGCTGGGCAAACAGCGCCGCAAAGATGATCAGAAGAAGCGGCAACTTTATCACCCGGCGCTTAAGGTAGCTCCTGTCCTCGCGCACGAAGAGAGTTGCGCAGACCGGGATGAGCGCGCTTATGAAAAGGAGCCTGGCGTTTTCGTCAGGGAAGCCCTCTATGTTCCAGAGTTTTATGACGCGGCCCGCGTCCATGAGGGCGAGGACTGTGACGGCAGCGAAAACGCCGCCCATGATCCAGCGCACGCCGTGGACGGAAGCTATAGTGTTCATGATGTAGAAGAGCATGAACACGAAGCTGAGTTTTATAAGGAAGCTCTGCGTGTCTTCGAAAGCACCAAGGACCACAGTGTTTTTTGCGCTGCAGAATATGAAGGCGGCGGCGAGCATGACGAGGTAGCACGCCAAGGGCGCGTATTCGATGAAGACGCGGATCTTAAGCTTTTTACGCAGCGCGTCCACGATAAGGAGCAGGAGCGCGAGCAGTGCAGGCGCCAGCACAGCCCACATACGCGCGTTTGGAAACAGCCCTTCCGGAGTTATCATCGGAAGCGCGGCGTAGAGGATCGCAGGCAGCAGCCTGTACCAGGGCGTATCATTCAGTTTTGAGCTGTTTTCAGTCTGCATCAACTCTATATTTTACATTATAATCGATAATTTGCCAAGTACTGCACAGAAGGGCATCTGCATGATCAGCCTGAATAAGCTGTTCTGCTCCGCGGGCCTGCAGACCCGCGGAGCAGAACTGTACCATTCCACTGTTGTCACTCTTGCACCTTTGCGGAATGTGGGTTATAATAATAACGAGGGGCTTAGGCCTTTGTTTGCCGCGTTTAACACGATGCATCAGGAGATACACCATGCATGATATCATCTTAGAAAACGGTCTGGAAGTTGAAAGGCAGTGGAGAGAATACCTCGGGCTCGACAAGCTCTCCGACCTCAACGAACAGCAGAAAAAGGGCTACATGTCCGAGATCATACAGATATGCGAAGCCATGCACGACCGCCGCATGGTCCAGATCGCTTACGGCATACACCGCAGCAAAAGACGCCTGGTGCTTCTGGCCGGGCCCAGTTCCTCGGGGAAGACCACCTGCGCCAAGAAGCTGTGCATACAGCTTCACGCCGAGGGCTTAAAACCCGTGTACATAGGCACAGACGACTACTACAAGGACCGCGACGAGATCCCCGCTGGCCCGGACGGGCTGCAGGATTTCGAGTCCATAGAGGCCATAGATACGGAGCTGTTCAACAGGCAGATGGCCGAGCTTTTGGACGGCAAGACCGTGGATGTTCCGCGTTTCGATTTCCTGCTGGGGCACAAGGTGTTCGGCGAAAGGCACGTAAAGGTCTCGGCTGGCCAGCCAATAGTAATTGAAGGCATCCTGGCGCTAAAGCCTGAGCTCACCGCGCACCTTCCGGAGTCCGAGAAGTTCCGCATCTATGCCTGCCCGCTGTCGACTCTTAAACAAAACGACGGCAGCCACACAAAGCGCGGCGACATAAGAAAGCTGCGCCGCATGGTGCGCGACCACGCCAAGCGCGGCTGGGGCCTGGAGCAGACCTTCGAGATGTGGCCAAAAGTAAGAGACGGCGAGGACGTCAACATCTTCCCCTACAGCAAGGATGCGGACGAGATCTTCAACTCGTCGCAGCCCTACGAGCTTGCTGCACTCAGAAAACACGCGATGCCGCTGCTTTTGGACATCAAGCCTGAAAGCAGATTCTATAAAGAGGCCTGCAGACTCAAAAAACTGCTGGACCAGGTCGACGAACTGAAGGACGAATCCTATATCGAAGCAGATTCCGTCATCAGGGAGTTCATCGGCGGAGGCGACCTGTAAAACATTTCGGAGGCTATCTATGAAGATACAATTCTGCGGAGCTGCTACCGGAGTGACCGGTTCCTGTCACCTCGTCAGCACGGACAAATACAAAGTGCTGCTGGACTGCGGCCAGTTTCAGGGCGGGGACGACCCTGACGCCGCCAACCGCGCGGACTTTCCGTTCAACCCCGCTGAAATAGACTGCGTGGTGCTGACTCACGCGCACATAGACCACTGCGGAAGGCTGCCGGTGCTTATCAAGCGCGGCTTTAAAGGGCCTATATACTGCACCGACGCCACGGCGGATCTGCTGGACGTAATGCTCAAAGATGCGGCACACATCTGCGAACAGGACGCGGAGCGCGACAACCGCAAGAACCAGCGCGCCGGAAGGACGCTGGTGGAACCGCTGTTCGACACAAACGACGCCCTGGCGACTCTCACGCACGTGGACCCTTGCATTTACGACACCCTCATCGTTCTCAACGAGCAGATGAAGGTGGTGTTCAACGACGCAGGCCATATACTGGGGTCTGCTATAGTCGAGCTCTGGGTTGAGGAAGGCGAGCGCACCAGCAAGCTGGTTTTTTCCGGCGACATAGGAATGGGCGGCCGTCCGATAATAAACAACCCCACAAAGATCAAGAAGGCAGACTACCTCATAATGGAATCCACCTACGGCAACAGGATGCACGAGCCCAGCCGCGAGAGCGTGGAAAAGCTGCTGCAGATCATATACGCGACCACGAAGAACGGCGGAAACGTCGTCATCCCCAGCTTTGCCGTGGGCCGCACCCAGGAGCTTCTGTATGAGCTCAACAAGGTCTACGACGGCAAGACGGAATACACTGAAAAACTTAAGAACGTGCCTGTATACGTAGACAGCCCCATGGCGGTAGACGCCACCGAAGTATTCCGCGCCAACGCCCAGGCTTACAACCAGGAGATGAAGGACTACATACTCTCCGGCGACCATCCTCTGGATTTCCGCGGCCTGCACTACGCAAGGACCTCTGAGGAGAGCCAGCGCATAAACGTGGACATGGTGCCCAAAGTCATAATCTCCGCCAGCGGCATGTGCGACGCGGGGCGCATCAGGCACCACCTAAAGCACAACCTCTGGAACGAAAAATGCGCGGTGGTCTTCGTCGGTTACCAGGCTGAAGGAACGCTTGGCCGCACGCTTTTAGACGGTGCCAAGGAGGTAAAGCTCTTCGGCGAAGCCATAGCCGTAAACGCGCAGATCTACAACCTTCAGGGCTTTTCCGGCCACGCGGACCAGGGCGGGCTTTTCGACTGGCTGTGCGGATTTCAGAAGATGCCCCAGAAGATATTCCTCGTCCACGGCGAAAAAGAAGCCAAGGAGGACTTCGCGAAATTCGTCAGGAGCCGCCTGGGCTGGGACTGCACGGTCATAGACCGCGTCTGCGAATATGAGCTCGGCGAAAACGAGTCCGTGACAGCTTTCGATACCGCAGAGGAGGAGTTCGCCGGGCAGGAGAGCGTGCAGGAGATAAGGGACCGCTTAAAGAACGCGCTTTCCGACGTCTCCGATGTCATAGACAACGCCGAGGCCGCAACCGACAAGAAGCTCACTGAAGACGAACTGGTGGCCTTAAAGAACCGCATAGCGGCCCTCGAAAAAGAGATCATAAACCTTGGCGCCACGGTGTCAAAGTAATATAAACAGATCTGAGAGTATAACTAAGGTAACATGGAGAAAGTAACAACTTACTCAGCCCGCAGAAGCAATATCTTTGTGTGGCTCGCTGTCCTGCTGATGCTTGTATCTGCAGTGACCCGCATCATCTGGCTCTGCCAGACCGCCGAGAGCGGATTCTTTTTAGTAGTTTTCGGAGCGGTGCTTCCGCTCCTGGCGTGTCTTTTCATCGCGGTGCGCCTGCCGCTCAGGGGAGAAAAGTATTTCTACCTGACGGTAAGGCCGGTGATGATGCTTACGCTGCTGTTCATCTACCGTATCGTTATGGCGTTCCGCGGCATAGAGATGACCGCGCCGTACGTCCTGGTGATGATATCGTATCTGCTCATCTGCATAGGGCAGGGGTTCCTGTTCTACTATACGTTTTCCGGAAGAGCCAGTTCAAAATGGCCGGTGCTTCTGGGATACCTGGTGCCGATGGTGATCATGTGCTTCGACAAGCTCTTCCGCACTGCGGTCTTCGCCAATCTGCACGGGGTGTGGGCTGGCACGGTGTCCGACCTTGCCGCCGCCCTCGGAGTGCTTTGCGTCATCATTTCTGCGAAGAAGCTTCCTGCCTGGCAGCCTGGCGATCCCTACCGCTTCCGCTACGGCGACCGCATGGACGGAAGGCTGGTGCGCGGCGGGGAGCCTCTTGATAAGGTGGCTCCGTACATAATGACGCACCGCAACGGCGCGAGCAATTTCATCGCGGATACCGTGGAAGTGTCGGCGATGGAAAAGTACATACATAAAAAGAGGCGCGAAGGACTAAAGCATTTCGGAATCACCCACGTCATAATCGCGTCATATCTTCGGGCGTGCGCGGCGTACCCCGGCATTATGCGCTTCCTTTCGGGGCAGAAAGCCTACCAGCGCATGTACGTAACTATGAAGATGGCTGTTAAGAAGGACCTCAAGCTCAACAGCCCCGAGACTATAATCTCCGTGGATCTGCTGCCTTCGGACGGCCCGGAGGAGATATACCGCAAGTTCGACGAGCAGCTCAAAGCCTCGCAGGAAAGCGCCGAGCTCGACAGCAGCTTCGACAAGCTGGCAGGCATCATAAACATGATCCCCGGCCTGTTCCTTAAGTTCATGATATGGTTCCTCAAGACTTTGGACTATCTGGGCCTGCTGCCTCCGGAACTGCTGGCCTTAAGCCCGTTCCACGGCTCGATGTTCATAACGTCCATGGGCTCTTTGGGCATACCGCCCATCTATCACCACCTGTACGATTTCGGCAACATCCCGGTGTTCATAGCCTTCGGCGCCAAGCGCACTGAGTACGGCGTGAACGCGGAAGGTACAGTTGAACGCAGAAAATACATCGACTACAAGTGCGTAACGGACGAGCGAATAGTGGACGGCCACTACTATGCCACGGCGTTCAAGCTCATCCGCTCGCTGCTGCAGCACCCGGACCAGCTGGATATCCCGCCGGAAGAGGTAAAGGAGGACATTTACTGATGAAATACGATAAAATATACTACACTGCCAGCGCGGAGTATTTAAAGGCAAGGACGGGCGGGTTTGAGCCGGAGCTTGGAATGATCCTTGGCACGGGGCTCGGCGGTCTTGCCGCGCAGATAGAAGATCCCGTAGAGGTCCTGTACAGGGACATCCCGAACTTTTTGGTATCCACCGCGCCTGACCACGCGGGCAAGTTCATATTCGGAACGCTGTGCGGCAAAAAGATCATGTGCATGTCAGGGCGCTTCCACTTCTACGAAGGCTACGATTATCAGGATCTGGTGGCCCCTGTGAGGGTCATGAAGCTGATGGGTGTTAAAAAGCTGATCGTTACCAACGCCGCAGGCGCGGTAAACGAGAGCTACCGTCCCGGGGATCTGATGATGATCAAGGATCACATCAAGATGACCGGCGCGAGCCCTTTGTGCGGGCCTAACGACGAGGCTTTCGGCCCGAGGTTCTTTGATATGACAAACGCCTACAGCAAGGAGATGCGCTCTGTTGCCAGGGAATGCGCCAAAAGGCACGAGATAAAAGTACACGAGGGAGTGTACTTCTTCTTCACGGGCCCGCAGTTTGAGACCCCGGCGGAGGTACGTGCCGCGAGGATCCTGGGCGGCGACGCAGTGGGAATGTCCACGGTAACGGAGGTGCTCACCGCGGCTCACTGCGGCATTCCTGTGCTGGGTTTTTCCATGATATCCAACATGGGGGCGGGCATACTGGACCAGCCGCTTTCGGGCGAGGAAGTGACAGAGATAGCGCAGAAAGCCGGGCCGATGTTCGCGGAATACCTGGCTGATGTAATAAGGAGTTTGTAATGGATATACTTTTTAAAGGCGGAAGCGTTCTGGTCCGCGATAAGGACGGCTACAACGTTCTTGACGGCGCCTGCCTTGGCGTCCGCGGTGACAGGATAGACTATATAGGGTTCGACGAGCCGACCGAACCGTACAAGGAGACCCGCAGCATGCGCGGAATGCTGCTGATGCCGGGTCTTGTGAACGCGCATGGGCATTCGGCTATGACACTTGTAAGAGGCGCAGGCTCAGGCCTTCCGCTGGACCGCTGGCTCAACGAGGCGATATTCCCGGTGGAGGCGAAGATGACGCCGGAAGACATAATCGCAGGCGATACCTGGGCCATCATGGAGATGCTCTCTTCGGGCACCACGCTGGTGGCGGACATGTACGATTTCCCGTTCGCCGGGGCGCTTGCCTACGCCAGGGCCGGCATAAAGGCCAACCTCTGCAGGGTGGGGCTGTGCTTTGACCCGTACCTTGAACCCGGAGAGTGGGGCCGCACCGCGGAGTGCATCAATTTCATAAACGTGATGAACGGCAAGGCGGCTATAAATCCGGAAGCCATAAAGGAGCTAAAGCTTGCAGGCGAAGGCGCTACGCTGCCGCAGGTGATACGGGACGCGGTTGAAAGCGGCCTTATAAAGGCGGACTTTTGCCTGCATTCGGAGTACCTTACCACGAGGAAGTTCGTAAAGGCCATAAGCGAGGCCAATTCCGTGATGCACGCGGGCATGCATGTACACGTGTCTGAGACCGAAAAGGAGCACAAGGAATGCAAACAGCGCCACGGAAAGACGCCGACGGCATACCTTGCGGACATGGGAATACTGGACAACCCCTCGTATCTGGCGCACTGCGTATGGGCTACCGACGAGGACTTCGCAATCATGGCTAAAAAATGCGCTACTATAGTGCACAATCCCAGCAGCAACCTCAAGCTGGGAAGCGGCATCGCAAGGATAGCAGACGCTGTTGCGGCGGGGGTCAACGTGGCTCTTGGCACCGACGGCGTTGCGAGCAACAACAACCTCAACATGTTCGAGGAGATGCATATCGCGGCGCTGCTGCAAAAGGGCGCGGGGCACGACCCGACGCTGCTTACCGACGCGCAGGTTTTGGACATGGCGACCGTGAACGGCGCTAAGGCGCTGGGACGCCCCGATACCGGCGTGCTGAAGGAAGGTTACAAGGCGGATATTATAGCCGTGGACATGACAGGACCGCACATGGTGCCGGCTCTGGATCCTGTGGCGCTTCTTGTCTGGAGCGCGCAGGCCTCCGACGTTAAGATGACCATGGTGGACGGCTGCATCCTCTACGACAACGGCAAATACACCACCATAGACGCGGTCAAAGCCCGCAACGACCTGCGAGCCTCAGTCACCCGCCTGTTCGAATAATAAAAAGAACCGGGGATAGCCCCCGGTTATTTTATTGGCTCTGGCGGTCCATGTCGGAGGCGGGGGTGTATATGGTCTTGCGCTGCTGGTAGGTCTCTATGTAGTCGAGGGCTATGAGGGACATCAGCATGCGGAGCTTTTGCATCGGGTCTTCCAGGTCGGTGCCTATTATCTGCTGGATCTTCTCGAGCCTGTACATAAGGGTATTGCGGTGCAGGCCGAAGTCCGCCGCGGTGCGCGTGGTGTTGCAGTCGTTCATCAGGTAGTATTTCAAAAGCTGCGCGTTGTTGGTGCCGTGCCTGTTGTCGTAGTAGTTCAGGGTTATGGCACCCGGGCAGCAGAGCTTGATGTAGTCGCCGTGGTATTCGTTCTTAACGGCATTGTAACTGATGTCTATCATCGCGTAGATGGCGTAATCCTCGGCCCTGAAGATGCGCCTGTTCTTATCCTCACAGAAGGTCCTGGCAAAGGTCAGGCACTTGGAAGTTTTGTCGTAATCCGTGCGCAGCGACATGAGGTTCCTGGTGATGTTGCTGACGCAGGCGTAGAGCCTGTATTCCTCCAGACAGTGCATAAGGGCGGTCTCGTCTAGCTGCGGCACCGGTGTGTATTTTTCCACCTGCAGGAGCACCGCCAGCTTGTTGTCGTACTGTATCGGGAAAGCCCCTGGGAAGATCGCGGTTATGGCAGGCAATACCTCCGCCGGCACGCGGTCGGTGATGTCCTCGGATTCTATCAGTATCATGAAATAGTAGCCCGTCAGGGTGTTGGGGATGCGGCGAAGGCGCTCGTTGAGCATCTCCCGGTCGGCCACTTTGCCGTCTATCAGATCCATTGCCAGGGTGGTGAAGCGGGAATCTGAAACGGATCTGTCGGAAAAGCTCATCCTGAGGTATTCCAGCATGCTCGAGCGCAGCAGGTCGAGCAGCTCTGTGTTGAATCTTTCCCTCGAATTTTTGTGCATAATGACGAGAAGATATCCTGATGTGCGCTTGTCGAATTCCAGCGGCGCCAGCCTAATGGTCAGATCTCCGAGGCTCTGCCACTCGTCCTTAAGCACTGCGGCGTGCTCTGAGCTGAGGTGCTCGTTTACCGTAAGATAGGCAAATTCTTCGCTGTTTATTGTCCTGCAGACAGAGATGACGCGCAGCCTTCCGGAAAGGTACGCGACGTCGGCTTTCATGGCTCTGGCAGCGCCTTCTATCATAGGATCGGATACCGGTACGGCGCTGCGCAGATGCCTTTTCAGCGAGTAAATGCTGGCGTATTCGTCGGAAAGCTCGCTGAGATTATTGATAATTGAGGTCATACCGAGGTCGGTGGTGATTATGTGGAAATTCGGTGACTCGATATAGAAGTCCATTACCTCGTCGCCGCCGGTTATAACTACTGTATAAATATCGTCTCTGTTCCACTCGTTGCGGGTGGCGCTGTAGAAAGCCTGGGCGCGCCCCAGGTGCAGGCGTCCGCTCTGAAGCAGGCAGTTTTCATCATCTATTATCCTGAAGCTGTCGAAGCTGTCGGAGTGGTCCGGCATGTTGTCGGACAGGATGTGGCCTTCCAGGCAGGCGCTAAGTATATTGGTAGTGAACATGGTCGCGTGGCTCCTTTGATGACGTCAGAGTATTGTCAATATGATTCTACTACTTTTTCCATGAAAATGGCAACAAATTTTAGTGCACTTTGCACAATGTGCTATTGTCTATCTTTTAACAAATATGATAATTCACGAGCAAGCCCCCTTGCACTTGTGTTAAACTATAGTCAATCAGTAATATCATGATATCATTATAGGAGGGAAATCATGAAAAAGATTTTAGCCGTGCTCCTCGTCCTTGCAATGGTCATCGGCCTTGCTGCATGCGGCGGTGGAACAACTCCGGCAAACAACAACACTGCTCCTTCCAACAACACCACTCCGTCCAACAACACGGAGCCTGTTGCTGAGAAGAAGGTATTAAAAGTAGCATTCCGCGGAGACCCGAACGGTCTTTGCCACGTATCCATCGCGGTAGGAAGCGCAAATACTCCTGCTCATGAGCTGATGATGGACCGCCTGTTCGAGTATGACTATAAGACAGGCCAGCCCACCCCGATGCTCGCTACCAAGTGGGAGCCGATCGACGGAACTCACTTCAGAGTAACTCTCCGTGACGATGTCTACTCCTGGAACGGCGACAAGTTCACCGCTGCGGACGTCAAGTACACCGTCAAGGCAGCTATCGACTCCGGAAAGCACGCCAGATACTACGGCAACTTCGACGTTGACAACTTCGTAGTTGAAGACGACACCCACCTCATCTTCGCTCTCAAGAAGGTAGACCCGTTCATCCAGACAACTCTGTCCAACATTCCTTACGGCATGATCGTACAGAAGTCTGTTGAAGCAGGCGGCGGCCTTGAGAAGATGGACGGCCAGGGCGGCAACATGCCGAACTGCTACACCGGTCCGTACATCCCCTATGAGTGGAACACCGGTTCTTCCATCAAGTTCAAGAAGAACGCCAAGTACTGGGGCGGCGAGCCGTACTTCGATGAGATCGAGATCATAAGCATCAAGGATGCTTCCGCTCGTACCGATGCTCTCGAAGCCGGCAACGTAGACCTCGTTCTCGAGCCGTCCGAGGGTCAGGTAGACCTCATAAAGGGTAAGCCCGGCCTTGCTGTATTCAACTACAGCACCACCAACCACCACACTCTGTTCACCAACACCCAGAAGGCTCCGTTCGACGATGTCAACGTCCGTATCGCCTGCGCTCTTGCGCTCAACTACGACGCTAATATCCAGGTCGCTATGGGTGGATACGGCCAGCACTCCGACGACATCCTGCCCATAGGCAACCCGATGTACGAGAAGCCGGCAGAGTCCTTCTACAAGTATGATCTTGCTCTTGCAAAGGAATACATGGCCAAGTCCAAGTATGCAGGCCAGAATCCGAAGGTAGAGATCTACTACACACCGCAGCACGAAGCATACGTTCCTCTTATCCAGCAGCAGTGGAAGGAGATCGGAATCGAAGTGGTTCCGACCCCGATCGCTCAGGCCGAGTTCTACAACACCATGGCCACCGGCGAGAAGCAGGCATGGATAGTCAACAACTCCAACCCGAACCCCTATGAACAGCTGAAGTTCTACGATGGCGAGCACTTCAACTACAAGGACCTCAACGGAGGCCCGGGCTGGAACGGCGGCGCTGAAGTTACTGCTCTGTACGACAAGATCACTTCCGAGCCTGACATGGAGAAGGCAAGACCTTACTATCAGGAGCTCAGAAAGATCATCAACGCTCAGGTACCGTCCATTCCTCTCTTCGTATATGAGAGACTTGCATTCGCTACCGACAAGCTCGATGGTCTGATCCTCACCGAGGTAGGCGACATCAACTTCTCGAAGTGCAGATTCAAGTAATTTAATAGTTATATGATATTTCCGCATTGCCCGGGGCCTTCCATGCCCCGGACAATGCATATTATCAGACAGTCAGGAGCATATCATGGTAAGGTATATCATAAACAGACTGCTGTGGATGATCCCGGTAATACTGGGAGTGCTTTTCATAGCATTCTTCCTGAGTTCTGTCGCCCCGGGCAGAGTCGCGGATTCGATCATCGGCTACGACGCTCCGGAGGAGGCAAAGCAGGCTCTGGAAGAAGAACTCGGCCTGAACGATCCCTTTATCATCCGCTACGGAAGATATGTATGGGGGATCATAACCAAAGGCGACCTGGGCAATTCCTACAAGACCAGGCAGCCTGTTTTCGGCGAGATACTTTCGAAATTCCCGAACACCCTTAAACTCACGTTCTTTGCGGTGCTCGTTGCACTGATAATCGGAATACCGCTGGGCGTTATCGCGGCCGTAAAGCAATACTCGGCCATCGATAACGCGACGATGGTATTCGCACTGTTCGGCGTCTCGGTGCCGCAGTTCTGGTTCGCTTTAATGATGATGCTGATCTTCGCGGTCAACCTGAAGTGGCTGCCGGCTATCACCACAGGAAACGGATTCCTTGGATGGATACTCCCTGTCGCGATGGTCGGTATCGCAAACGTGGGTATGATAGCAAGGACGACACGTTCATCCATGCTGGAAGTCATCAGACAGGACTACATCAGGACTGCCAGGGCCAAGGGCCAGAAGGAGGGCAAGGTAATATTCAAACACGCTCTCCGCAATTCACTCATCCCGGTAGCTGCTACGCTGGGCAACACCATAGCTTCTTCCCTGGGCGGTTCGATCGTTGCCGAATCAATATTCGCGGTCAACGGCGTAGGACTGTACATGCTCGACGCCATCAACGGCAGAGACTGGCCGGCTGTGCAGGGGGGCCTCGCTTTCCTTGCGGTCGTGTTCAGCTTCGTAATGCTGATCATAGACCTGCTGTACACGGTCATCGATCCGCGCCTTAAGGACGAGTTCAACGCGAAGAACAAGATGAAAGCCAACAGGAAGGCAGCCAAGAGGGCGGCGCGTGAAGCCGCCAGAGCCGCTAAGGCTCAGGGGGTGTGATATGGCAAAACTGTACACACCTGCAATGGCAAAGGTGGACAAGAGAAAAGCCAGAGAGCTCAAAAAGCATAACGGCAAGGAAGTAAAGTCCAGCCCTGCCAAGGAAGCCTGGAAGAGGCTCAAGAGAAACAAGCTGGCCATCGTCGGAATGGTCATACTTATCATCATCTTTATAATCTGCATAATCGGTCCCTGGATCATTCCTTACGACTATCAGGCATACGATTACAGCAACACCAAGAAACCGCCCTCGGCCGAGCATATAATGGGTACCGACCTGTACGGACGCGACATATTCTCAAGGCTCATCATGGGTACCAGAATATCCGTCCCGATCGGTTTTGCGGTAGTTATAGCAGCCTTTGCGATAGGAGGGACTCTGGGCGCCATAGCCGCGTACTACGGCGGCAAGGTGGACATGGTAATAATGCGTATACTGGATATCTTCCAGTCCGTACCTCCCATGCTCATGGCTATCGCAGTAGTTGCAGTACTCGGCAGCGGCGTGGTCAACCTGGTAGTATCCATAGTTATAAGCTCGCTGCCCGCAAGAGCCCGTATAGTCCGTGCCTCCATACTCACAGTTAAGAGAAACGACTACATCGAGTCTGCAAAGGCCATGGGAGCCAGCAGCAAGAGGCAGCTCATAAAGTTCATGCTGCCCAACGCCCTCGGCCCGATACTCACAAGCTTTACATTCAGCGTAGCAACGGCCATCCTGACCATTTCCTCGCTGAGCTACATAGGTCTGGGCATTACCGAGCCTACTCCGGAGTGGGGCGCAATGCTCTCCGCCGGAAAGACGCTGCTCAGAACGGCACCGCACGTGCTGCTCTTCCCGGGCCTTGCGATAATGATCACAGTACTGGCACTCAACCTCTTCGGCGACGGCGTCCGCGACGCTCTCGACCCGAGGCTCAAGTAGGGAGGTGGGAAACATGGATGAAAATAAAGTTTTCGAGACTGTTCCCGAAATGGTTCCCGAACCGCAGGCCAAGACCCCTGTGCTTGAGCTCAGAGATCTTGTGGTCCACTACGAGACTCCGGAAGGCGTAGCAGAGGCTGTAAACGGCATCAGTTTTACGGTCAACGAATCTGAGACCATAGGCCTCGTAGGCGAGACCGGTGCCGGAAAGACCACCATAGCGCTCACCACCATGGGCCTGCTCCCCGACGCGGGGCACGTCATTAAGGGCGAAGTGCTTCTGGACGGTGTAAACATAGTCACCACCTCCAGAAAAAAGAGAGACAAGAAAAGACACAACAAGAAGATGCGCAACCTGCGCGGCGGCACCATGGGCATGATCTTCCAGGATCCTATGTCCGCGCTCAACCCCGTGCAGTACGTAGGCGACCAGATCGCCGAAGTTGTAAGCCTCCATAATCCTGTAAGCAAGGAAGAGGCTAAAAAGCGCGCCATCGAGATGATGGAGACCGTAGGTATCCCCGGAGCCCGCTACAGCGAGTATCCGCACCAGTTCTCCGGCGGAATGAAGCAGCGTATAGTAATAGCTATGGCGCTCGCATGCAACCCCAGGCTCCTCATAGCGGACGAGCCCACCACGGCTCTGGACGTTACCATTCAGGCCCAGGTTCTGGACCTGATGAGGAAGCTGCAGGAGCAGTTCCATACCGCAACCATCATGATCACCCACGACCTAGGCGTCGTTGCCGAGACCTGCGACAAGGTAGCGGTAATCTACGCCGGCGAGGTAGTGGAGTACGGTCCGATAGAAGCAGTGTTCGAGAACACCAGCCACCCGTACACAAAGGCTCTGTTCGAAGCGCTTCCGAGCCTTGAAACTGAGGTCGACAGGCTGCGTTCCATAGAAGGTCTCGTGTCCGACCCGATGGATCTTCCCACGTACTGCTCGTTCTGCGACAGGTGCCCGGAGAAGACCGAGGACTGCCACATCATAGACCCGATAACCAAGGAGATCGCGCCGGGGCATCTCGTAAAGTGCATTCACTTCATGACCCCGGAAGAGATCGAACTGTTAAAGAATCCTCCGCAGGAAGGAGCCGAAGAGATCCCGGCAGACGCCACAGACATCTCGGCAACAGTAATGGAAACGGAGGAGAAAGGAGAGGCTGCCAATGAGTGAAGCTCTTCTTCAGGTAGAACACCTTAAAAAATACTTCATGGTTCCGGACGGAATGCTGCACGCCGTAGACGACGTCAGCTTCACCCTGGACATGGGTGAGACTCTTGGCGTAGTAGGCGAGTCCGGCTGCGGCAAGTCCACCCTTGGAAAGACCATACTTCAGCTCATAAGCCCCACCAGCGGCAAGATGATCTTCGACGGAGAGGACATCTCCAAGGTAGACTCCAAGAAGTTCGTAGAGCTGCGTCCCAAGATGCAGATGATCTTCCAGGATCCGCTGTCGTCCCTCAACCCGCGCATGAGCGTCAGCCAGCAGATCGCCGAGCCGCTGCTCATACACAAGGTCTGCCCCGACAAGGAATCTTTGGATAAGCGCGTTTTGGAGCTGATGGACACCGTAGGTCTGGCAAGGCGCTACGTCGATACCTACCCGCACGAACTGGACGGCGGCCGCCGCCAGAGGATAGGTATCGCAAGGGCACTGGCTCTGGAACCCAAGATGATCATCTGCGACGAGCCGGTATCGGCTCTGGACGTACTGATCCAGGCGCAGATACTCAACCTCCTTCAGGATCTTCAGAAGGAGAAGGGCATGGCTTACATGTTCATTACGCACGACCTGTCCGTAGTAAAGCACATCTCGGACCACATCAGCGTAATGTACCTGGGCCAGATGATAGAAAAGGCTCCCACAAAGGAGCTCTTCAGCCACACCTGGCACCCCTACACCAAGGCGCTGCTGTCAGCTATTCCTGTTCCGTCGCTTAAGAACAGGAAGCAGAGGGAGCTCCTCAAAGGCGAACTCACGAGCCCCATCAACCCGCCTGATGCCTGCAGATTCGCTCCGCGCTGCAACTACGCGTGCGAGGAGTGCTTCAAAGGCACGCCGAAGCTTGAAGAGCTTTCCAAGGACCACTTCGTGGCCTGCAAGCGCGTAAGGGAGCTCAACAACCTTTAAGCAAAAAGTTTTTCATGATATGCCCGGAAGGACTGCAGTTGTATCTTTTTGATGCATTCACTGCAGTTCTTCTGTTATAATGATGTTGTGACTGTAAAGGCGGCCCGCCGGGCAGAAGGCCTGCTTTTCTCGGCTGGAATTCCTCGGAGGCTCGCTTCGGGCGGATCTTCGCCGCAGCCTTTGGCGCCCGCGCAAGACACGTTCGGATCGCCGGTCGCGATCCTCGCTGAACTTGCGCTAAGGCCTACATCCGGCCTTGCGCGTCGGCTTCGGCTCATCTCCGGAAGCGAGATCCCTCCTGCGCACAGCCTCGAAAGTCAGGCTCTCTGCCCGGCAGGCCGCATCACATCAGCAATAACCATTACAGGAGGTATATATAATGTCGGAAAAGATCAGCATCTGCTGCGTCGGGGACCTGATACTGGACGAGCCGGGTCCCGCTGAACCGTATTTTGAGGGCTGCAAGGACTTGCTGCGCGCGCAGGACGTCATGATCGGCCACATCGAGACCCCGCACACCACCAAGGAGCGCACTGAGCCTTCGTGCGTGGAGATACAGGCTCCGCCTTCACCTCCGCAGCACCTGGAGTGCCTGCCTTCGATGGGTTTCAACGTGGCGACCAATGCCGGAAACCACGCCTACGACTGCGGCCCCAACGGAATCCTGGACACCATAGCAAAACTGGATGAGATAGGCCTTGCGCACTGCGGTACGGGAAAAAACCTCGAAGACGCGAAAAAGGCTGTATTTATAGAAAAGAAGGGCGTAAAGGTGGGCGTTCTGTCCTACAACGCCACCGGCCCGAAGCTCGGATGGGCTACCTCTCAGAAACCGGGCGCCAACTACGTGAAGGTCGAAACGGCCTACACTCCCAAGTTTGACATGCCGGGCTGCCCCTGCAGAACGGATACCTACCTGCTGCCTGAGGCCAGAAAGCAGCTGGCCGAAGAGGTCGCGGCGCTCAAAAGCGCGTGCGACATCGCGGTCATAGTATTCCACAAAGGAAACGGCGGCGACATTCCAAGGCTCGACGACTACGAGCAGGAGATGAGCTATCTCGCCATAGACGCAGGCGCGGATATAATCTTCGGCGTTCACCACCACGTGCTGAAGGGCGTGGAGTACTACAAGGGAAAACCGATATACCACGGGCTTGGCAACTTCGTGTGCTTCACCTACGCCATGACGGCTGGCTACAACGACACTCCTGAGATGATCGCGTATCTTAAGGAACGCGCCAGGCAGGGCCGCGGAGGCGGACACTACAAGGTGGATTTCTACCCCTGGTCCGAAAAGTCCAGGCTAACGATAATCGCGAAGGTGCTAGCGGATAAAAACGGGGTAGTAGAGTGCGGCTTCATTCCGGCTTACATAGAGGACAGCGGCAACGTCGTCGTAAAGGACCGCGAAAACGGCGGCCAGGACGTTCTGGACTTCATGCGGGCCCAGACGGACGGCGCGAATCTCGGCGTAAAGCTCGAGTGGTCCGATGACGGGACTTTCGTAAGAATGCTGTAGAACACAAGGGGCGATGCCCCGGCGGAAGATCCCGCTGCGTAATAATATCTCAAAATGGTGGAGAAGAACCGTCCCTCTCCACCATTTTTATTTTACAGAAATACCAAATTATGGGTTGACTTTTTGCGTCATAGATGTATAATTTTACCATCAAGAAAACGGAGGGCTCCGGATGAGGTGGAGGCAGTGGGCAGGCGTCGGCCTGATCGTATTAAGCATAGCGGCAATGTTCCTGTGGGAGACGCAGCTTAGGGAAAAGCTGGTCTTCCGCAGGGCTGCGGTGTGCGCCGCGGACATTCCGGCCGGTGAGGTCTTTAGCAAGGATATGGTAAAAATCGTGCGTATCACCCCGGAATCTGCCGTGTACGGGGTGGCGGAGGCCGATGCCGCAGAATACATCGGGCTGAAAACGGCGGTGCCGCTCCGCGAGAACCAGCAGCTTCTGCCGGAGTATTTTTCTGCGGAAGCACCGGCTGCGGAAGGCACAGCAAGCTTCGTCATAGACAGCAGCTGGATATGTTCGCAGAGCAGTCTGGACGAGGTGGGAGATACTGTAAGCCTGCGCCTCGTAAAAAGCGGGGAATATCTGGGCTCGTATAAGATCAGCGCGCTGCCGGGGCCTAAAAGCAGCCTGGAGCTTTGCGCGGGTTTTGAGGATTACATGCTCATACGCAGCGCGGCCGAGGAAAACGGTCCGGGCAGCATTATAGTCATAAACACAAAAGCCAGGTAAGGGGAGAGGAACTATGAAAAAGGTATTTACATTCCACGGGGCGGACCACAAATGCGGATGCTCCATGCTCAGCCAGTGTGTGGCGGAGCGCATAGCGCAGGAAAACAACGCTCTCAGCGTGCTTCTGGTACACGCGGAGCAGTCCGAAGGCGCGCGGTATTCTCCTCACGTCCGCGAGTCAATGGAGCGCATCAGGCCTTACCTCGCGGAGCGCCTGCTGGATGTGAACGATATCATCAAGCGCTCCGGATACCGCGATAATCTATATATTATAGCGGGAACGGACCGCCCCGGAAGTTCGGAATCATTTCACCCGGACATGGCCGAGGTTTTCCTGGGCAGCATGGCGCAGAGCTTCGACATAGTGATCTGCGACAGCGGAGCCAACATGGAGCACGGGCTTTCTCTGGGGGCGCTGTTTGCCTCCGACAGCATATACATGGTATTCGACCAGAAGGAGAGCGCGTTCAGGCACTACGAGTGGCTGCTGCCCCTTTATGAAAAGCTGGGGCTGAACATCGCGGGTTATGTTATAAACTGCTTCACCGCGCACTCCGCGTACACTAAGGAGTACATAAAAAAGCGCCTCGGCTCGGCAAAGGACAGGCTGTTTACGGTCCGGGAATCGGACTTCGGCATACTGGCTGAGATAGACGAGAAGAGCCTGCTTTGCTACAAGGATCAGGGCTTCATAAAGGATATTGACGCTCTGGTTCAGGATATAAGGAAGGCTGCCAATGGATAAGTTCAGCTTTTCAGGATATATCGGCAGTTTTGAAAGGCGCAGGGAACCGGCAGCGGATAAGGATCTTGAGTCGTTCCGCAGCCTCTGCAGCCGCGTAAGAACAGCCTTTCACCGCGACTGGGACGCCGGCGGCAACACCGAGGCCGCGCTTGAGATACAGAAGAAGGCTATTATTGGCTGCGAGCGAGAAAAGACCTTTTTCAAGACGCGTATACTGGAGATCGTATCTTCCATGGGCGCGGACGAGACTGCTTTCCCGCCCTGGTATTCGGACCTGGCGGACGCGGTCTACCACGAGAACTGGGGGCTTTCAGGGCTTGCTGAATGGTTTTCGCCGCGCTTTGAAAAAAGCAGCTCAGCCAAGATCGTTGCGGACCGCATATACTTTATGGACGGGGGCCGCATGAGGCTCATGCCCCAGCGCGTAGAGCGAAGCAGGCTCGACCAGATGATACGCGCTTTTCTGCTTCTCAGCCTAAGGGAGCGCATGGACCGCAGCTACTACGAGACATACCTTCTGGACGGGACCAGGGTAACCATTTACACCGAGCCCATGGCAAAAGCCGACCAGCCCTGCGTAGTGCTGCGGCGCTACCTGATACCGGAACTGAGCTTCGAGGAACAGGCTCTGCGCGGCACCATACCGTACGAAGCGATACCGTTGTTTAAGGCTATGGTTCAGATAGGTTTCAACGTAGTCTTTATCGGCGCCGTAAGGACCGCAAAGACCACGTTCCTTTCCACCTGGCAGAGCTGCGAGGACCCTTCCCTTGAGGGTGTTATGGTAGAGACAGACCCCGAGATCCCGCTGCACAGGATACTCCCCGGCGCCCCGGTTATGCAGCTGATCGCCGACGGGGAGGCGCTTAAGGGCATATCCAAGAACCTCCTCCGAAGCGACGCGGACTACTTCATACTTGCCGAGGCCAGGGACGGGATAGCCCTCGATACGGCCGTAAGGCTCGCGGCCAAGGGGACCAAGCGCATGAAGATGACTTTTCACTCAAGGCGACCGGAGAGCTTCGCCCTTGAAGCTGCTACGGAGATCGTAAAAGCTACTGGAGGAGACCTTGGCCTTACCATGCGGCTCGTGGCACAGAGCTTCGATTACATATTTCACTTCACGAGCCCCGGGCCGGACCGGAGCGTAAAAAAGCTGGAAAGCATATACCAGATCAGCTGTAGGGCAGACGGGTCGGCTGAATATGTGCCGGTATGCCGCTACAGCCACGAAAAGGACTGCTGGACATTTACGGATCACATAGGCGAGGACAAGCTGCAGTACGCAAGGATTTCGTCCCTGGAAGGCCTGAAAAAGATGCGAACGGCTCTGGCGGAGCTTTCCGCCATGGGGCCTGTGCCTGCGGGCAGAGGAGGCTGAAAGCATGGAAAAACTCGCTTTCGCGGTGAATCTGGCAATTTACGTGTCGTATTTCTGCGGGGTTGCGCTTGCGGCGGGGCGTACTGCTTCAGTCGTGGCCAAAAGAATCAAGCTGAGGCACAGGCTCGCTTTACGGGGCGTGGGCGAGCTTCCCCTTGACGCGAAGAGCTTCAGGCTGCTTTTTCTCTGCGTGCTGGTGTTCTTCGCGGCTCTTGTGCTTGCCGTAAAGAGTTTCGCCCCGTTTCCGGCGTTTACAGTAGCTCTGATCTCAGGTTCTCTGCCTTTCCTTGCCCATCTTGCGATAAAAGGAAGGGCCAGGAGGCTCGCCGGCCGCGAAGGCCTGAGCCTTGTGTCGGAACTGTGCCGCCAGTACCGCATGAAGGAACGCAACATCTACGGGGCGATCGAGGGTGCTCTGGCCTGCGGAGGGAGTTTTCCCGTGTGCAGACGCAGCCTGTCGGTGCTGCTGATGAAGCTCAGGGAAGCCTCCGGAAAACCTGCTGTGCATACAGCCTGCCGGGATTTTGGAGCGTCATGCGGAAGCCTTTGGGGAAGGATGCTGGCAGGCTGCGTAGAGACCGCGGTCCTTACCGGAACGGATATCTACAAGGCGCTCGAGGACATCCAGGACCAGCTGTCGACCGCTAAGAAGCTCTTCGAGGAGCGCAGGAGGCTAAACAGCGAAGCCGCCAGGATGACGGTCTTCCTGGTGCCGCTTCTGTACGCCGGGACCATGCTAGTCGCGGGCAGGTTTCTGGGGCTTGGCGCGGGCGATATACTGCGCAATCAGTTCGCCAGTCCGGAGGGAATAATGCTTTTTCTGACAGCGGTGTTTCTGTTCCTTGCTGATGTTGTCGCGTTGCAGGCTGTTGAAAACAGCGCTGCGGATATATGAGCCATGAATAAAATGACACCTTATATTTTACTGGTAATGTTCTGGTGCGGAACGATTCTGGCTTTTACGGACGGAAAGACCGCCGGCAGGCGCATAAGGGCGCTGGCCGGAAAAGGCATGTGCGCCGCAAGAAGCTCCGGGCCTGTAAAGGCGCTGAAAGCCTTATCCCTGCGAAGGCGCAGTGAAAAACTCAAAGATGAGCTTTCCGAGTGCCTCTCGTATACCAGAAATATCGCCATACTGGGAAGCAGCAGGCGCTTTAGCGCCGGAGAGCTGCTGGCCGCACTTGCGGCTCAGTCGGTTCTTCTGAGACCGGTGTTTTTAGATATGGCTCATGCGCTCAATACCAACGACAGGCAGAGGGCCGCCGGCGCGCTCTACTCGGTGCTGAGAGAGCCATACGCAAAGGATATAGGCGGTTTTCTGGCATCCTGGGAAGATACGGATCCGGATTATATGCTCCGGACACTGGAAGTCTACCGCGGCATGCTCCGCGAGGAACGCGTCACGCGCATAAGGAAGCGGGACGAACTGCTGTCGGATATCATATATTTTCCGGTGGTAATAGACTGCATGGTGGTGCTGCTGAACTTCCTCTACGTGGCGTATTTTCTGCAGCAGAAAGAGCTTCTGCAGCTGTTCTTTTAGGCAGCCCGCACGGAGCCGCAACAGGAGAAATCTTATGAAACAACTGATAGTTATGATAGCAATGATCATACTCGGAATAGCGATAGGCGCGCTCATCATAGGCTTTTCTGATACGGCGGGAACAATAAAGGACCGCACCAACGAGCGCATACTGAACAGCATAGACGGCTGGATGAAGTCGGACGCAATGCAGGAGGCAGCAGTATGAAACAGCTTATCGTGCTTACCGCGTCGGTGATACTGGGCCTTGCGCTGTTCGGGCTGATAGCCGGCCGCGGGAACAGCGTATATTCAGCCGCCGGGAATCTCTGGGAACAGGAAGCCGACCTGCGCGTTCTTTCAGACGAGCCGGCAAGGTAAGCCGCGGGAGGTGCTATGAAACAGTTCATCGTGATGGCTGCGGCGCTGCCTTTGCTGCTGGTCTTTCTTATAAGTTTTTCCGAGATCCAGGTATACAGTGTTGTTACCGCGGCTGTGGACGACACTGTCTACGCCGCCAAGGAGATGGCAAAACAGGAGGGCTGCTTTTCAGCCAGAGTACAGGAGTGGCTGAAAACTGAGCTGTGCCGCAGGATAAGAGGGCTTGATAAAGACGGAATAATCATTGGCAGCGGCACTGATACCAGGCCGGTCCCGAGGGCTGGTATAAACGGGTCTTCCGGCCTTATACGCTATCAGGTCAGCGTGCCCATGCCCGGGAGGTCCTCCGGTGCGATCCTTGGCGTCAAGCGGGACGAAAAGCCGAAATACTACGTCATAGACAGCTTCACTACCAGCGAGTACCTGCCTGCATCCGGCGGAGCCTGAGGATGGTACGGAATGAAGGTCTTTCTTGTTTTTCTGGCGCTGATGATAGTTTTTGCCGGGGCTTTTGCCTATGCGGAGGACAGCCTCCGTTTCATGATGCTGCAAAAAAGGCTTAAAGTCCTGGCTGAGGAATGTGCCGAAGCTGCGGCACTGTGCGTGGATGAGGAGGAGAGCGCCGTGCGGGGCAGGGTGTGCATAGACATCCGGCGCGGACAGGCTGCGGCTGAACGTCTTCTTTTGGGCAGCAATTACCTTAAGATCTTCGGCAAAGCACAGCCAGACGTAAAGGTCAGCGGGTTCGGAAGCTCCGGCGTACGTGCCGAGGTCATATGGCGCGGGGAAGATATAATGCGCCTGTCCTTTATAAACAAACAGCAGGCGGCAAGGACTGCCGCCTACGAATGGATATCCAGATAGTCTGCAGGACCGGAACTACATGGTCTGCATGGCCTTTTTGTCGCGCGACTTTTTTATGAAGTGTACTGATACCGGAACCACGGACAGTATCACTATAAGAAGCCCTGCCGTAAATTTGAATACATCCGCCCACTTGCGGTAATCGCTGAACACCAGAGGCATGGCCTTGTCCAGAAGCGCCAGCACCACGACGGCCAGCAGCACATACAGGAAGTTCTTAAGCGTAAATATCTTGCTGAAAGGTATATCCGGGAAAATGGCCTTTATCAGAAGACCTATCGCGAGGAACACCACCAGCGCGAACACCACCCACTTGAGCACCATTGCCAGCACCGGAGCCATCACTGTCGTAAAGAACGCTCCCAGCACCTTTGTGAGCAACATGCCCGCGGCGTACATCGGCAGTACTACCCCGATGCGCACAGCGGAAGGAAGCGCCTGGATCTTTTCTTTTACCGAAGCTTTCAGGCCTTTTTTGCGTGCCTTGTGTTTTTCGGCCTCAGGAGCGGAGTCCAGGGCTTCGTCCATAGTAAGCGTATCAACGACCGGAGTGGGGCTTAAGACTTCTGGGGTTATTATCTCGGACGGCGAATCGAACGCCCCGCTTATCGTAAGGCACGCCACGGCAACAGCAAGCCCAAGGCCAGCGAGTATGCCGCCCCTGACGTTCGTCTGCGCAAGGCCTTTTCCGTGCGCCTTGTCCTTGCCTTTGCCGCGTTTTTTATTCAGTTCAACTAACTTGTCTGCCAGTGTCCTCTTCATAGCTGCATAATAACACATTTAATTACTGATTGCAAAGTGTATACGTATAGTAGTATAATATCGAAGTATTTTAGCCTTGACGTATAAGGAGGAATAATAATGGCAGAGGATAATAAATACACCTTTGAAAACGAGGAGTACCGCCAGACGTATTGGCATACTTGCTCCCACATCATGGCGCAGGCCGTAAAGAGGCTCTGGCCTGAAGTAAAGCTGGCTATAGGCCCGTCCATCAAAGAAGGATGGTACTACGACATGCTCGCTCCGTTCTCGTTCACACCCGAGCACATGGAGCAGATAGAAGCTGAGATGAAGAAGATCTGCAAGGAAAACCTTCCCCTGGAGCGCTTCGTGCTTTCAAGGGATGAAGCCCTTGCTTTCATGAAGGAAAAGGAAGAACCCTTCAAGGTCGAGCTCATAAACGATCTGCCGGAAGGCGAGGAGATATCTTTCTATAAACAGGGAGAGTTCACGGACCTTTGCGCCGGTCCGCACCTGGACCGCACAGGCCGCGTAAAGCACAACGCTTTTAAGCTTCTCACCTGCAACGCCGCCTACTGGCGCGGCGATTCCAGCCGCGAGACCCTTCAGAGGATCTACGGAATAGCCTTCCCCAAGAAGGAAGAACTGGACGAGTATATCAAAAAGCTCGAGGAGGCAAAGCTACGCGACCACCGCAAGATAGGCAAGGATATGTCGCTGTTCATGACCGACGAACTCGTAGGCCGCGGCATGCCTATGTTCCTGCCCAAGGGTTACACTCTCTGGCGCATTCTTGAGAACTACATCAGGGACAAGGAGATAAAGCTTGGCTACCAGCACGTACTCACTCCCTGCGTAGGTACCGTACAGCTCTACAAGACCTCCGGACACTGGGATCACTACAAGGAAAACATGTTCCCGGCCATGCAGGTGGACGAAGAGACCTACGTGCTGCGCCCGATGAACTGCCCGCACCACATGCGTATATACGCAAACCAGCCGCACTCCTACAGGAACCTTCCGGTAAGGATAGGCGAGATAGCACACGATTTCCGCTACGAGGCTTCCGGCGCTCTTAAGGGCATCGAAAGAGGCAGGCACTTCTGCCAGAACGACGCACACCTCTTCGTTACCCCGGACCAGATCAAGGACGAGTTCAAGAGGGTAGTGGACCTGATATTCGATACTTACAAGGACTTCGGCATCACCGATTACCGCATGGTGCTTTCGCTGCGCGATCCTGCCGACAAAGTTAAGTATCACGATGACGACGAGATGTGGAACACCGCTGAAAACGCCCTTCGCGACGTGCTCAACGAGCTTGGCCTGGATTACACCGAGGAGATAGGCGAGGCCGCATTCTACGGCCCCAAGCTGGACGTCAACGTAAAGCCCGCGGTAGGCGCAGAGTACACGCTCTCCACCTGCCAGCTGGACTTCTGCCTGCCGGCGAAGTTCAACCTGGTCTACATGGATAAGGACAGCGTGGAGCGCACGCCGGTAGTCATCCACAGGGCCATCCTCGGATCGCTGGACCGCTTCATGGCCTACCTCATAGAAGAGACCATGGGCGCCTTCCCGACCTGGCTGGCACCTGTACAGGTAAAGATCCTGCCCGTTACGGACCGCGCCTGCGAGTACGCCGTTGATATCTGCGAAAAGCTCGAGGCCCTTGGCTACCGCGCGGAGGTCGACAACCGCAACGAGAAGACCGGTCGCAAGATACGCGACGCCCAGATCGAAAAGGTCCCGTACATGATAGTAGTCGGCGACCGCGACATGGAAAACGCCACGCTTGCTCCGCGCCACCGTTCCGGAGGCGACCTGGGGACCATGACCTACGATCAGTGCCTGGCCAT